>OHDR01001056.1_pt1 | contig 9642 bp, 5 predicted proteins | sample 1567001 | NCBI WGS metagenome assembly OHDR01 (sample SAMEA3879553, study PRJEB24766) | human gut metagenome | biome: human-associated habitat; feature: feces | place: USA | collected 1985/1987 | reverse complement strand
ATCGCATCTGCACCATAGCGTTCGCCCAGTACAAACGGGTCTACCACATTGCCCAGTGATTTACTCATCTTCTGACCATTGAATGTAATCCAGCCATGAACTGCCAGATGTTTTGGCAACGGCAAATCCAGAGCCATTAAGATCGCAGGCCAAATGATTGCATGGAATCGCATAATATCCTTTGCAACCATGTGCACATCTGCTGGCCAGTAGCGGTCGTAGTCATGGTAAGCATCATTATAGAAGCCCAGTGCAGAGATATAGTTGCTCAGAGCGTCCACCCACACATAGACCACGTGGCCGGGGTCGAAGTCCACCGGGATGCCCCAGGAGAAGCTGGTGCGGCTGACGCACAGATCCTCCAGACCAGGCTTGATGAAGTTGTTGACCATCTCGTTGACACGGCTCCGGGGCTCCAGAAAATCCGTGTCCTCCAGCAGATGGCGCACCCGGTCGGCGTACTTGCTCAGCCGGAAGAAGTAGGCCTCCTCCTCGGCGTCCGTCACCTCACGGCCGCAGTCGGGGCATTTGCCGTCCTTCAGCTGTGTTTCTGTGAAGAAGGATTCGCATGGAGTACAGTACATTCCTTCATAATGTCCCTTGTAAATATCTCCCTTGTCGTAAAGTTTCTTGAAAATCTTCTTAACCTGTTTCTCATGATCTTCATCTGTTGTACGGATGAATTTGTCATAAGATGTATCCATCAGATCCCAGATTCTTTTGATTTCTGTTGATACATTATCTACGAATTCCTTTGGTGTGATTCCAGCCTCCTCGGCTTTGAGCTCGATCTTCTGTCCGTGCTCATCTGTTCCTGTCTGGAAGAATACATCATATCCCTGGCTTCTCTTATAACGTGCGATTGCATCTGCAAGCACGATCTCGTATGTGTTTCCGATATGCGGTTTACCTGATGTATAGGCAATCGCTGTTGTTATATAATATTTTGGTTTTTCTGACATTTTTCTGCCTCCTTTTCCCACAATGTGGGATTCTTTTCTCAACTTTCAGTGATTACTAATACGATTTTTTCTGGATTTTTCGGAACAAAGAATGTGCCAAGGCACATTCTTGCACTTGCGGCGGTCGTTTGCGACACCTACTTTGTACGCCGCAGCGCATATCCCTAGCGGAGCGTTTTTAATATGTTAGGAACAAACCTAATATATTAAAAAACGCCCTCCCAGGGACTTGCATCCCTGAGAAGACGAATCCTACTTTCGTGTTACCACTTCTCTTCGTTCCTTCCTCGCGGAAAGAAACCTCTATGAGTATCTGCATTTTCGTTAGTAAAAACTGCTTTGTTAATCAAAACCACTTTGAATACTACGGCATTTCTCACTGTTGATACTCTTCGCTATAAAGGGCGAATCCCTTCACAGACTAACCCGGATCTTTTTATTCAAGATTGCTGCTTAAACAACTCACTTGCTCACTCTGTTCAGGCTCATCTGCGCTGCTCAGAAGCCATCTTCATCTGTCTTCCATCCATCCCTCTCAACATCCGGCCTGACAGCCTTCAGGACTTTTCTGTAGAATCTGTTACAGACTACTCTCTTCCTCATCGCGTTTCGCTTATCACTGCTTTTCATTCCTTAAAAAGGTTAGCATAACGCGAATAGAATGTCAAGATACACCGCTTGATGATTTCTCTGCTAATTCCTCTGTTATCCCGGCAGCATTTCCTTTTGCTTTCACTCTTGGGAATGTAATATCTACCCGGAACAAATCTCCGTCCAGATACAAGTCAAATGTGCCGCCCTGCATCGTTGTAAGGCTCTTCGCGATAGAAAGACCTAATCCACTGCCCTCCGTACTTCTGGAAATATCTCCGCGGATAAAACGTTCTGTCAGTTCGTCCGCCTGAATATTCAACTGATGCTCGGAAACATTTTTCAATGAAAATCTTACCTTTGTATCATCTGTTTTCAGAGTCGCGTAAACTCTGGTTCCAGGCATTGCGTACTTGGCTGCATTTCCGTAAATATTTTCCAAGACACGCCACATTCTTCTACCATCAACATGCACAACAGCCGGTTCTGCCGGAAGATCTGTGACGATTGCCAGATTTCTCGCCTCGAATTTTTCTTCGAGTTCACCCTGTGTCTGCTGGATCATTTCTGACAGATCAAGATCCATATATTCCAGGGAAATATTCCCGCTGCTGACTTTCGATGCTTCTACTACATCTTCTGTCAATGTCTTCAGTCTCTGTGCTTTCTCTTCCAAAATATTCAGATAATCCTGAACTTTCGGATCCGCCGGATCTGTTTGTCTTAAGATACCGACATAGTTCAAAATAGAAGTCAGTGGTGTCTTAATATCATGAGAAACATTTGTGATCAAATCTGTCTTAAGACGTTCGTTTTTCATTGCCTCGGCAACTGCTTTGTTAAGTCCGGTTCCGATCCCGTTGATCATCAATGCAAATTTCTTGTTCTCCCCATGCAGTCCGTCGATTGGAATCTGATAACTCATATTTCCGGCAGCGATCTCCTGAATTCCTTTTCTCAATCGATTCTTCTCCATCACATTTGCAACCATGTAATAGAATAGCACTGCATCAGCAATCAGCAGCAGAATCACCAGGAAGAAATCTCCACCCCAGAGCACGAAAAGCTGAAACAGGAAATAAAGAATCAAAAGTCCTGCTGTTTTCTTTGTAAGCTTCATGTCTCGTAATATTTTCCCGATAAATATACCGAAGCTTCGAAGCAGACTGTTCTCCCACAGACTCTTTGCCTTAATTCTTCTTACCAGACTAAGATAGCCGGCAAAAAAGCAGGTAAATGTAAATGTTCCATATGCAAACGCACCTACTGATTCTCCGAGACTTAAAGTCTGCATATATACATTCGGAACATAGGATGATGGAATAAATGTATTACTTTCCACAGCACCGTATGAACTACTCAACCCTGCAATTCCATCAAATAAGATATGAATTCCATCGATTCCTGCTACAAAAAAGAAATAACTTCCAATCACCCAGACAAAAATAACAACTGCAGCAGCAATCTCTGTCTTCCAGGAATCGAACTTTAACAAATGCAGTTCTTCATCCTGCGGTTTTCTTCCGGCACCCAATGTCAACCACACTACTGTGACCAAAAAGAGTACTCCGCTGAAAATCATAAAATGCAATGTTTCTTTCATCTGTGGAATATTATTCTGATAATCAATACTGGTCTGATAGAACTGGTCCTGAATCGGATATTTTGCATCAACCGCAACTGCAAAAACATCTTTCCACTTTGTTCCGCCGGAATAGTAACCATAAGAACGTGTATTGAGCCATTGATCCGAATAAGAAACGTTCATATTCGTCTTAAAATCTTTCAATTCAGGATAGATTACCATATATTTCACAGGGTTCTTTGACGCTGATTCTATCATGTCTTCTATGCTTTTCTTTACATCTGCATAATTTGCATATTCTGCTTTATTTGTAGTAACCTTCTTTGTCGATTCGTCCGCATACAGATAGGTAAAATTGGTATTTCCTTCTTCCAGATAATCCCAACCGCCTTCATAATCCTGCCAGTCTTCATAGATTGTCTGCAATGCTGTGGCAATATTATCATAAACCAATGTCAGTCTTCCATTTAACTGCGGATTATTATTTACAACCTGGAGTAGATTATCCGCTCCGACCGGTGCATATTTTTCAATCATTGACTGACCAAAGTTCCAGCAGTCTGTATAAAGCAGCTCACCGTTTTCATCTGTAATCTGAAATGTATAATAGCCGGAAGTCGTAAATTCGCCCGCCTGCAATCCTGCCAGGAACTGATCTCTGTCCTGCTCGCCCATCTGAAACTGAAGTTTTCCTGCATTTACAAGAGAAAAGAAATCATTCGTATAATAGTAGTAATAATTTCCGTCCGGTTTCTGACAGACGATCACGCCATTCTGTTTGTAAAGATTGTCGTTATCTGTCCCACTGTAAGTCTCGCCCCAGTTCACCAGTTCTTCCATGGTGTACGTGACACCTGACAAATTTGTTTCTGAAATCTTGCCCTTCTTTGACAGTTCCATTACATCCACCAGTTTTTTCGGATTGTAGGCACCGTCACTTTCAAAAAGATTCTGTAGATAAAGCTTCTCCTGCACATCGTACATATAGCTTTCGACCATCTTGCTGAATTCTTCGGATTCTTCAAAAGACTGTGTATTCATCTTTTGAATCTGTGACAAACTCATTCCTCCCGCCAGTGTCAGGAGAGAAAGCAAATTTGTCACAAGCAATGCTCCGCTAAGAATCGCCACAACAAGAACGATTGTCCTTGTCACGGTCTTCCTGTACCATTTCTTCATTGTTAACCCTTTCTTCTATGCCTTCTTATGCATTTTTCTATGTTCTCTTATATGCTTTTTCTATCCATTTTTACATGTGCTTTTGTTACTGTTCGCACTATGCTTTTTCAATTTTATATCCGACACCCCAGACTACTTTCAGGTAACGTGGATCTTTCGGATTGATCTCTATTTTTTCTCTGATATGACGAATGTGAACTGCAACTGTGTTATCCGCACCAATTGCCTCTTCATTCCAGATGGATTCATAAATCTGATTGATTGAAAATACTTTTCCCTGATTCTTCATCAGAAGCAAAAGGATATTGTATTCAATCGGTGTCAGTTTCACAAATTCTCCGTCTACTGTCACCTGCTTGAGATCATCATTGATCTGAAGGCCGCCTACCTTATAAATTGTCTCTTTTGGCTCCTGTGCTGTTCCGCCAAGCTCGTTAAATCTTCTCAGTTGTGATTTCACTCGTGCCACAAGTTCCAGCGGATTGAACGGCTTTGTTACATAATCATCCGCACCGATATTGAGTCCAAGAATCTTATCGGTATCTTCTGATTTCGCAGACAAGATAATGATTGGCAGACTGTTCTTCTCGCGGATCTTCAATGTTGCACGGATTCCGTCCAGTCTCGGCATCATGACATCGATAATCAGAAGATTCACTTCCTCTTTCTCCAAAATCTCCAGTGCTTCGATTCCGTCATATGCTTTTAAAATCTGATATCCCTCCTGAGAAAGATAAATTTCAATTGCTTCTACGATTTCTCTATCGTCATCACATACTAATATTTTATACATTTTACATACCCCTCGATAATTGCTGACACCGATAACAGCGCAGCAACATAATTATCACATGATCAAGTTCTAACTATAGTATACATGATACTTGATGGTTTTTAAGAGATAGATTGGAAAAATATTAGAAATTTCTTAAATCGACGATTTAACAATTTAAATACTTTCTATTTCTTGCACATCTTTTGCCAACGTTTTATAATAAGAAACCGTGAGCCACTTTAGAACATAAGCAGAGCTGCACAAAAATGATTGCATTTAATGCTAGAATCTCTTAGTATAGCTGCAATCCATCAATAAAAAGGAGTATAAATTAAGAATGATTGAATTTTTGAAATCCTTCCTCTTTGGAATTGTGGAAGGAATCACAGAATGGCTGCCGATCAGCAGCACCGGACATCTGATTCTTTTGAATCAGTTTGTGAAATTAGATGTTTCCGAAGAATTCTACAGCATGTTTGAAGTTGTGATCCAGTTAGGTGCGATTCTTGCCGTTGTCATCTTATTCTGGAACCAGATCTTTCCGTTTGGTGCACCGGAAGGAAGTCACACTGTCAAACGCCGTCAGTCAAAACATGCACATAGAAAAAAGAAATCCGGAAATGGAATTTTAAGTTATGTGAAGATGGATATCATTATCCTCTGGCTGAAAGTCCTTGTTGCATGTATCCCTGCGATCGTGATTGGAATGCCGTTCAATGATCTGTTTGAGAAATGGTTTTACAATTACCCTTGCGTTGCGATTGCTCTGATTGTCTTCGGTATCGCCTTTATCATTGTTGAGAATAATCACAAGGGCAAACCTGCGAAGATCAACAGTATGGACGAACTTACTTATAAGACTGCATTTTTGATTGGACTTTTCCAGCTGATCGCTGCAATCTTCCCTGGAACATCCAGATCCGGTGCAACAATTGTCGGTGCTTTGATCCTTGGAGTATCCAGAACCGTTGCTGCTGAATTCACTTTCGTACTTGCGATTCCGGTTATGTTCGGTGCAAGTCTTCTGAAGCTTGTGAAGTTTGGCCTGAACTTTACCGGAACAGAGGCAATAATTCTTCTGATCGGTATGGTAACAGCATTTGTTTCTTCTATTATCGTTATTCAATTCCTGATGGGATATATTAAGAAACATGATTTCAAAGTATTTGGATATTACAGAATTGTGCTTGGTATTCTTGTGATACTGTATGCGTTGTTTTCAGCGTAAGATTTATTGATATTTTAAAAACTCCCAATAGAATTTCAACTCAGATGTCTTCTAGAGCATGATTTTCTATTGGGAGTTTTTTATTGGAGTTCAATTATACTTGTTTCTCTTGAAAAAATCCTTTCAATGCCGGATACAGTTCTTTAAATTCCTGATATCTTTCTTCGTACTTCTGCACCAGTTCCGGATCCGGTTCTTCTGTTCCTGTTACTTTCACAAGTTTCTTCGCAGCCTCTTCCACCGAATCAAATACACCGCATCCAACTGCTGCCAGGATTGCAGCTCCATAACCCGGACCTTCTTCACTTTCGATCAGATCTACTTTCATATTCATCACATTTGCAATGATCTTTCTCCACAGCGGACTCTTTGCTCCACCGCCGCAGATCTTTGTTCTCTCTGGATTCACGCCAATACTTCTTGCAACTTCCAGGGAATCACGCAGTCCGAATGCAACACCTTCCAGCACAGCCTGTGTCATATCCTCTCTTGTGCTGTCCATAGACATTCCGATAAATGCTGCTCTTGCGGAAGGGTCATTATGAGGAGAACGCTCTCCCATCAGATATGGAAGATAGAACACATGGTTCTCGCCGAGCCTTGTAATTCCTGCCTGTTCTGCCGGATAATCTTTTGTCTTAAGGATTTCGTCCATCCACCATTTATTACAGGATGCCGCACTGAGCATGCAGCCCATCAGATGATAGTTACCGTCTGCATGGTCAAAGGAATGCAGTGCATTGTTCTTATCTACTCCGAATTTCTTACTGGAAATAAAGAGTGTTCCTGATGTTCCGAGAGAAATATTGCAGCCGCCGTCTCCGACCGTTGCTGTTCCAACTGCTGCCGCCGCATTGTCCCCGGCTCCTGCAATTACTTTTACATCCTCTGATACGCCAAGTTCTGCTGCGATCTCTGCTTTCAAAGTTCCAACTACTTCCCAGCTTTCATATAGCTTTGGAATCTGTGCCTCTGTAATACCACAGATCTCAAGCATTTTTGCAGACCAGCACTTATGCTCCACATCCAAAAGCAGCATTCCGGAAGCATCTGAATACTCTGTGCAAAAAGAACCTGACAGACGGTATGCAAGATAATCCTTCGGAAGCATAATCTTCTCAATCTTTGCAAAATTCTCCGGTTCGTTTTCCTTCATCCAGAGAATCTTCGGTGCTGTAAATCCGGCAAATGCAATATTTGCTGTATACTCTGAAAGCTTCTCTTTTCCAATCACCTGATTCAGGTAATCGGTCTGCTTTGCAGTACGTCCATCATTCCACAGAATTGCCGGGCGAATCACCTGGTCTTCCTTATCAAGCGCAACAAGACCATGCATCTGGCCTCCAAAACTGATTCCCTTTACTTGATCCTTATCAAAGCCTTCAAGAAGCTCTTTCATACCTTCTATGCTCTGTGCAAACCAGTCTTCCGGCTTCTGCTCTGACCATCCCGAATGTGGGAAATATAACGGATATTCTTTTGATACAATATTCTTGATCTTTCCATTCTCATCCATCAGAAGAAGTTTTACTGCGGATGTTCCAAGATCTACTCCTACAAATAACATGTTGTTCCTCCTATATAAAGACAGAGAGCCTTGCCGTTTCCGGCACGGCTCTCTGCCCGTTTTCTATGCTTATAACTTTCTATGTAATTAACCCCACGGATTCTCTGTTGGATATCTTACACCCTTCGGCTGGTTGTATCCGATCTCTTCAACCGGCACACCAATGTATTTAAATACTTCGAACAATGCTTTTCCAAAATGTCCGAAAGCAACTGCTCCGTGATGTGGATAATTCTTTTCGATCAATACGTGACGGTAGAATCTTCCCATCTCCGGAATAGCAAACACTCCGATAGATCCGAAAGATTTTGTAGCAACCGGAAGTACTTCTCCCTGTGCAACATAAGCACGAAGTACATTGTCAGATGTACTCTGCAGTCTGTAGAATGTGATATCTCCAGGTTTGATATCTCCCTCAAGTGTTCCCTGTGTAACCTCGATTGGAAGAGATCTTGCCATGATCATCTGATATTTCATCTCGCAGAAGGAAAGCTTCTTAGATGATGTATTTCCGCAATGGAAGCCCATGAATGTATCGTTCAATGTATAGTTGAACTTATCCTTAATCTCCTTGTTGTAAAGCTCTGCCGGTACAGTATTGTTAATATCAAGAAGAGTTGTAGCATCCTCAGATACAACTGTTCCGATGAACTCACTGAGTGCTCCGTAGATATCAACCTCACAGGATACAGGGATTCCTCTGCCTGTGAGACGGCTGTTAACGTAGCATGGAACGAAGCCGAACTGTGTCTGGAATGCAGGCCAGCACTTTCCGGCAATGGCAACGAACTTTCTGTAGCCTCTGTGTGCCTCTACCCAGTCAAGAAGTGTAAGCTCATACTGTGCAAGCTTTGCAAGAACCTCCGGCTTCTTGTTGCCTGCGCCAAGCTCTGCCTCCATATCCTTGACAACCTCAGGGATTCTCTCATCGCCTGCATGCTTATTGAAGCTCTCGAAAAGGTCAAGCTCTGAGTTCTCCTCAATCTCTACTCCAAGGTCATATAATGGCTTAATTGGTGCATTACATGCAAGGAAGTTGAGTGGTCTTGGACCGAAGCTGATAATCTTTAAGTTATTGAGGGCATATACTGCTCTTGCAATAGGAAGGAACTCATGAATCATGTCTGCGCATTCCTCAGCATTGCCTACAGGATACTCCGGAATATATGCCTTGATGTTGCGAAGCTTAAGGTTGTAGCTTGCGTTCAACATACCGCAGTATGCATCACCACGGTTGCTTGAAAGTGTAGCGATATTCTCCTCGCTTGCTGCTACGAACATCTTAGGACCGTCAAAATGCTTTGCAAGAAGTGTCTCTGAAATCTCAGGGCCGAAGTTTCCAAGATAAACACAAAGTGCGTTACATCCTGCCTTCTTAATATCCTCAAGTGCCTGTACCATATGAAGCTCGCTCTCAACGATACATACAGGGCACTCATATATATCCTTGCTGTCATACTTAGCTGCATATGCATCAACAAGTGCCTTTCTCCTATTTACTGATAAAGACTCCGGAAAGCAGTCTCTTGATACTGCTACAATTCCTACCTTCATTTCAGGAATGTTAATCATACATAGTCCTCCAATTCTGCCAGACGGCTGAAAAATATAATACTAAAAAAATATATATCCTATGTCAAAAATTGTGTAAAATTTAACATCGGTATGCTTGTATTATATAACTTTGTCTCAAATCCATCAACCGCAAAAAGTAAGAATTGTGCAATTTCAACAGTTTTTTGCACATTTTATATA
>OHDR01001045.1_pt1 | contig 9749 bp, 7 predicted proteins | sample 1567001 | NCBI WGS metagenome assembly OHDR01 (sample SAMEA3879553, study PRJEB24766) | human gut metagenome | biome: human-associated habitat; feature: feces | place: USA | collected 1985/1987 | reverse complement strand
TGGAGAGCAGTATGTTGATCGTGGCGGAAAATGGAAGCGTGAAGATCGGTGGACAATACATGAATGAGGTGGAATATTGCCATATCAAGGATTATGAGATGCCGGAATTGGCTCCTACCAACCCCGGCAATGATTATGGCCCTTACAAAGGCTCCGCCCAGAACCACAACTTCGTGATCCGTAACGTAGTCAACGTCCTTTCCGGCGCTCCGGGCGAGATCATAACGACCAACGTGTTGGAAGGCATGAAGGTGGTGGATATCATTCAGAGGATTTATGCTTCTTCTTGAAAGGATATGCAAGCCCCGTAATATCCGACATTCTGCAAGACTTCGTGAAAACTTTTTAATACAGAGCTGCTTATTAAATTGGACTCTTGATCAAGCAATGTTTGTGGTGCTTTCATCGTGAGAACGATGATCTCTGCATTTTTTAACTCCTCTTTTAGCTGTTGTGTACTTGGATCAATGATATCGCTATTAGAGTATACTAATTGCCGTTTATGAGTCGCCTCTGGTATAATCAGATAACTGATCAGGTCTGGGGCTGTGACTAAAGGACTTCCTTGCCCGGAATCCCAAACGATCAAGCTTTCGTTTTGAAAAATAATCTTGATAAGATTTTCTGGGGTTTGATCTTGTTGGATGGTCATCAACCCGCTATCAAAACCTCCGATAGCGGTGTTTTTTGCGTCTAGGATTTTTCCCTGACATACGATTTGAGAGTGGTAATTAATAGTGTTAAGTACATTTTGGATAGAGGAGATATTCGGCTTTATTAAATATTGTTCGTTTCCTATGATTTTTCCCAATTGTATACATTTTGTTATTGTCCCTTTGATCAGAATGGCTTTGCTCATTAAGGCCCGGTCCATCGTCCACATCGTTATGCCACCAACTTGGTCGAATTCACGCATGCTTAGGGCTGATCGTGCCAGAGCCTCGATCGTGGTAGAGGCAGAAGCTTCACGACTATCGCTTACTTCATATACGATTTTATAGTCAGAGCTGTTGGTAAGTACGCAAGGATTTACATCGGCTCCATGCGTCGCGAAAGTTGTCATCTGCAATAAGGGAACGGCTCTGCCTGCGCCATCAGCGTTAATGACGGTAAGATTCAATTTAGCCCCGACAAGGCAAGAAACAAGAGTCGAGATTCCTCCTACCTCAATTGGCACGATATAACCGAGTTCTTTCCCTCTTTTCTTGAGTTCTTCTTGGATTGTATTGACCGACTGGATAGCCGCATCTGGTGTAACGGCATCTTTTAGTTTCGTAGGGGTACCTAAATAAGCTAAAACAATAGCGCATTTAGAGTCGTTTTCCGGAATATCATCTACATCGATGATGGAAACCTCAGTACGTTCGTAATGCTTCTTTGTGAAATTTTGGACAAATAGCATCGCGCTATCATACGTTCCACCACCGCCACTAGCTAGGAATGTAGCTCCCTTGACTAGATTCTCGAGGTCGATTTGCTTAAGAGGTTCATTTTTCTTTTTCATGGTTTGTCGTATTATATTGATTTCAATAAGTGCTTAACATGCTCGGCTCCTGTTTCATCCGCTATATCCAATGCTTTTTTATAGCGACTTCCATATTTTCCGTATCGCCAAGAGCTTTATGGCACTTTGCCTTTAGGAAGTAAAGCTCCCCGAGGTAACATTTTTCCTTATTAGCTTCTATGATAGGAAATGACATGTTTATTATATCTAAACAAGATCTATAATCATTATAATTCAAGTGGACCATTCCTAATAAATAAGTATAGAAAGGATGAGTGATATCAGTTGTCGAGGTCTTATCAGGTATGAGGCTTTTATATCCTTCTTCGAGAATACTTAACCCGGTTTCTTTCTCTTTTAAGGCATAAGTGAACCCGTAAAACAATTTGCTGACCGCAGTGTAGTAAGAAAAAGAATGATCTTCAGAGGTTTTGTGGACTTTGAGGGCAAATTCCTCACAGCGTTCGTAATTCCCTTGCAAAAGCTCGTTCCATGCCACGACATGATAAAAGATAGCTAGGACAAAATAATCCTTTACCGAGGTGTACCGATCTTCCATATCCTGGCTTAATTTCTTGAACACCTCATATTCTCCCGCTTCAAAAGCCGTAATAGAGGCGAACATAAAGTAGAATAGATTATTGATAGAAGTAGCTTGCCTCACGTTTTCTCCCATTTGGTCAATCAACACCTCATACTCATGAAGAAATAATTTTAGCCTCTTGAAATCTCCGATCCAGAAGAGGGTATTGATAAGCATAATATAACCGGTCTGCAGACCGATCAAATTCTCGGATTCCTTTGTCTGGGCGATATTTTTCTCACATAGATCTACGCACTTGTCCAGATCTATTTGCATGAAGTAGTAAATCCAAATGCAATACGTGATGGTATCCATGTAATCGAAACACTGGATTTTCTTACTTAGCTGGTTTGCTTCCGTGAATAGATCCATCGGGATCTTACTCCCCCAGCCAATCGTATTGCGATAGCATAATCCCAGTTTTACGGTGGCTTCCAGACGGATCCGGTCGTGCTCCATATCATCGGCAAGATCATCCAGATACTTCAACATATTCTTCAACAGAGGAATAGCGTTCTCAAACGCCGATATTTTCATCATGGCGTTCACGGAGATCATGATAAACCTCAATGCGCTGTCGTATTCACCGGACATCTCATAGTGATACGCTATATCTCCAGCCATTTCTTCTATCTTGTCTTTGAAGAGTTCTTGTAATATAGTTGCTATATCCGAATGCAAGACCATGCGTTGGGTTAAGCTAAGTTCTTGATAAATGTATTGTTGGAATATATAATTAGAGAAATAGAATTTAGATACAAACTGTTTTCCGGACCGTACGCAATCTCCTTCCATAACGAGATGATGCTGTTTCTGTAATTTTTTGGAAAGGCTCATCAGCAAATTCCGTTCCGATTCATTTAGGGTTCTAGATAATACTTGAAGTATGAAATTCGGACCTTGAACGCTTGCGTGTGAAAGGATTTCCATCAGCGAGTCCTCTAAGTTGCTGATCCGTTCTTCAATGATACCCTCAATCCGGATCGGATAATCATGCCACTCCATGTTCTTTTGGTTTTTCCAGATCTCATCTTCTTGATAAACAACCCCCTCGTCTTTGAACAAGTTCATCATTTCCGTGATAAACAATGGATTACCATTCGTCCGCTCAAATAGTTTTTTTCGGAAAGATGCTGTATACTGGTTCTTATCCCTGTCAAGAATTTGATTCATGAAATCTTTTCTGTCGGCCTCTGACAGATTATCTAATTGGATGAAAACATTTCCGAAAGCTATCTTTATTTCATTGATAAGCTTTTGCATAGGATGCCGCCCTTCGCCAGTATAGCCATCGATATCTTCACTGCGGTAACAGCCGACAATCATGAGGGAAGAACGTCGTAAGGATACGATTAGCTGATAAAGTAATTCGACGGACGGTTTATCGATCCACTGTAGGTCATCAATAAATAGGACAATGGTATATTTCTCACTAATGGCACGCATATAATTAACGAATTGCTCGATGATTTTCGATTCGTCTATAGATACGTCTTCCCCTGTCTTTTGCGCTTTTAGCCGTTCAAGAATATTTGTCTTCTCAATGATTGATTGGCTAATTCCACTTAGGATACTACCTCCCGGAATTAAACTACCTATCAAGTCCGGCGCATGGGTCAATAACATGGAGGTAGAGAAACTAAGTAATTCCTTTAGGTTTTCCTTACTCCATCTCTTATTGGCCGAGTCTTCTTGAATATCCTCTATCAGTTGCTTAAGTATTTCTTTAAAAGGTTGATACGGAATATTGTATTCGGAAGGTATGCTGCAGAACGAAGAGGCAATCACTATTCTTTCTGTCTCTTTTATGTCGTTTAAGAAAGTTTGTATGAGAACTGATTTACCAGTCCCTGCTTCTCCTGTTATAAACTGGACTTGTAATTCTTTTTGGCTAGAAACCTTTTTTAATGAATTTTCCAGCAAAGCGATCTCTTTGTTTCTTCTTATAAAAGATAATTGTTCTTCCATAATACTATACTCAACGATTAGTAATGAAACAAAGATGTGAAAAATATTCAATAAAAGAAAGTGGTTTACTGAAAAGATGTTTTATTTTCATTTTTGTACCGTGAGGATTTATGCAGGGAGGGCATAAATCCTCTGGATACTTAGGTTTTAGATCTCGTCGGGGCTCTCGCTATCTCCTCCACTTGGGTTCTCCGCTTCGGGAAGTTTCGCTTTTTCGAAAACGGCGAGTTTTTTGGATACCCGCAAAGCCTTTCCCGGGCTGAAGACCACTTTCGGTTCTTTAATCAGGTTATTGGAGAACTCCTCGGTGGTAGCGGCTCCCGTAGAGCCTACCCCAAAACGGAAATTACCCAATTCGCCTACATTCACCCTGCGCCCTTGCGAGAGATTTCGTTTCAACACGATATTGATACGGTCGAGTACCGCCTTGACTTGGGCGGAGCCTACTCCACTTCCATCTGCCACTTCCTCGAGGAAAGTCTCGAACTCTACAAGATCTCCATAGACCACTTGCGCATACTGTTTCTTGGGTGTTTCTGTCTTGTCGTTACCCAAGTTCTTTCTCTCGATCAATCTGTACTTTACTGCCATAATTCCTGAATTTTAAAAGATGATTAAATGAATTACCTTGTTTTCGAAAACATGACAAAGGTATCGCAAGCCGTATGAGGCAAATCGGTCTGTGTCGGTTTATGTCTGTCAATGTCCGTGTATGTGCCTATTAGTCTACGAGTGCCTGTTTCGCTTCCTTTAGTTCACAAGACTAGTAAAATGTAAAAATGTACAATAAGCTATATTAGAATGGGTGTGTTTTGTATATTTCTGATTATTAGTTTATTATATCTGATAGGTGCGAGACTTTTTAATTAGTATCAATAGAAATCCGGATTTCTATTGATACTAATTGGTGTTTTCTATTGATACTAATTCATATTTCCATACGTACTATTTGTTATTTTATACATAAAGTATGAAAAGCTTCCGGGTTTTGCCCGTTACCCAAGAGTAAATGTTTATCTTTGTGGCACTTTTACCGTAAATATCAAATGGCAGAACAATCACTAAAAGATAAGACAGCGAAAGGGCTCTTCTGGGGAGGGGTGAGCAATGGGGTGCAGCAGTTGTTGGGGATGTTGTTTGGTATTTATCTGGCTCGGATTCTTAATGCGGAGGATTATGGGTTGGTAGGGATGTTGGCGATATTTAGTGGAATTGCTGGTACGATTATCAATAGTGGATTTACGGTAGCGCTAACAAATAATCAAAATGCGACTCATAAGGATTATAATGCGGTGTTTTGGTTTACCTTTTTTATCGGTTTGATTTTATATTTAGTGCTGTTTCTGGCTGCGCCGTTGATTTCTGAGTTCTATCACCGACCGGAACTAACAGCTTTATCCCGTGTTTTGTTCATTAGCTTTTTCGTCTCTGGGATTGCTTCCGTTCCTTATACGGTCATGTTTAAAAGGCTGATGGTTAAGGAACAGGCCAAAATTGATATTCTGTCTTTGTTCTTCTCGGGGATTATAGGGGTTAGTCTCGCCTTAAATGGCTTCGCTTATTGGGCGATCGCTTTGCAGAGTATGTCATACGTGACGATTAATTCTTCCCCATTGAGGCATATGTTCTCTTTTAGCGTGAAGCTCTTCTTGACCAATGTGTTTACCCAAATTAATACGAATATATTTTCTGTATTATTAGGGCGGTTCTATGATGCTCGGCAAGTAGGATTTTATTCTCAAGGTAATAAATGGCAGGGTATGGGCAATACGTTTATTTCAGGGATGATCAATAGTGTCGCTCAACCGGTTCTTGTCTCGGTGGGGGATGACTTGTGCCGGCAAAGGAATGTGTTTAGGAAAATGGTCCGTTTTGGCTCCTTTGTATCCTTTCCTGTGATGCTTGGTCTTGCTTTTGTCGGGAAAGAATTTATCTGTGTGCTTATCGGGGATAAATGGCTACCCAGCGTACCCTTCCTACAACTTTTTTGCATATGGGGAGCGGTGAGTTTCTTATGGAATCTATATTCAAACCTGTTGATCTCTCATGGGAAGTCTGATTTGTATATGTGGGGTATTGTTTTTGTTGGGATGATACAACTTCTCTGTGTGTTTGCTTTTCTGCGTTATGGTATATATTATATGTTAGGGGCTTACATCAGCGTTTACTTCTTGGGAATCCTATTTTGGCATTATTTTGCCTCACGGCTTATCTGTTTGGGCCTAATATATGTGATAAAGGATATGTTACCTTATTTGTTCGCTACATTCTTGTCATTTTTTATCGTATGGGTGTTGACCTATCAGATAGAAGATATGTTGCTATTGCTAATCTTGAAGATCGTTTTGTCAGTACTCTCTTATGTGGTAATTATGTGGCTAGGTAATTCAGTGATATTTAAAGAGGCATTGACCTATTTAAGAAAAAAGTGAAACATGAAGCAATATATAAATCATTTGTACTTTAAGATTAAGGTCGCATTCTTTTATTGGGGTGTGTGGTTGATTAATCAGCTAATACGGCCTAATTGCCTTGATGTGAAAAATATTCCGATCATTATTAATAATAGGAATCGATTAACTTATATGAAAATGTTGATATCCTCTTTAGAGAAAAGAGGATACAATAATATATATATTATTGATAATGATTCTACCTATCCTCCACTATTGGATTATTATAGTAAAGAATGCATTTATCCTGTTTTTTATTTGAATAAAAATGTGGGTTATAATGCTTTATGGGATTCCGGTTTGATCCGTAAGTTCAGGAAAAACTATTTCGTTTATACAGATTCAGATGTTGTCTTATCGGATGAATGCCCAGCTGATATCTTGGAAAAGGCTTATTCTATATTAGGACGATATTCGAAAGTACATAAAGTAGGGCCAGCCTTAGAGGTGAAAGATATTCCGGAAGAAAATTGGAAAGCAGTGTGGAATACTCAATCGGATAGTTGGCAAAAAGTGATACATGGTGATGATTTTTTACTTTATGAGGCCATGATTGATACGACATTTGCCTTATATAGACCTTTTGTAACGAAGCACCTAGGTGTTTTCCGTAATCAAATTCGGATGGGGTATCCTTATGTCGCTAAACATATGCCTTGGTATGAGAGAGAAAATCATATGCCGGAAGATTCATTATACTATCAACAAACAGCAAATATTGAATCTACTTGGTATAAGAGGAGCTAAATAATGATCAATTCATGTAGTTATGAAAAAGATAGTATTGATATTTAATCATTTTGAGAGAGAGCATTTTGGAAAAGATGTCTTTCTATTTCCTTATACTTTGTCTAAATGTGTGGGAGGGAAAGCCATGATTGTATATCCTGAGACATCTTCAAATAAAAATTTTCCAAGTGAATATAGAAATGTAACCCTAAAATCGCTTCCTTTTAAGGGGAAAGAATCTAGCTGGTTCTTATATCGGGAATGGAATTTTTTAATTTTCTTAATTAGAAAATCCAAAGAGATTGATATCCTTTTACGGATACATTTTACGTTTATGACAGCTTTATTTGTGCTGTTATATAAAATGATAAATCCAAAAGGTATTACTGCCGTCAAGTTAGATGGCTATCTAGATCCATTATTCTTTAGTTCTGATTCTCTTTCGTTATTTAAGAGATTGAAACATAAAGTATTTTTTAGAACTTTAAGGCAAGTGGATTTATTAACGGTAGAGACTCAATGCTTATATGATAGGTTATATAAGGAATTTATAGATGTTTATGATATAAAACTGAAATTGGTGTTAATGCCAAATGGCTTTGATGAAGAAACATTGAAAACTCTGTCCATTGTAGAGAAGGATTTTGGACATAAAGAGAATATAATGATTACGGTAGGTAGATTGGGAACATATCAGAAAAATACGGAAATGCTTTTAAACGCATTGGACTTAATGGAACTTAGGGATTGGAAAGTGTATTTGATAGGTAGCATTTCAGAGGATTTGGACTTTTTTTTGAAGGATTTTTTTATGAGAAACCCGTCAAAAAAGGAATCAGTCTTTTTTGTGGGTCCAATTTATGATAAAAAGAGTTTATGGGAGTTCTATAATAGGGCGAAGGTTTTTATATTAACATCGAGATTTGAAGGCTATCCTTTAGTTCTAACAGAGGCTAAGAGATTTAGAAATTATATTGTTTCAACAGAATTGGATGCTTCGGAAGATTTATTAGAGAATGGGAAATATGGTTGTTTGATAGCCCAAGAGAATTATAAGGAACTCGCTTTATTTTGTCAAAAAATCATCAATGGAGAAATTTGTATTGATGTGTATGAAAATTATGATAAAGAAGATATCTCTTGGGATATGATTATGAGAAAACAAGAAAAAGTGATGAACAAATTTTTGTAATAAGGATGGTGGATGTTTCTGTTATATATGTCAATTATAGAACTATACAATTGATATTGGATAGTGTCAAATCCATTAAAGAAAGAACCTTAGGCATAAGTTATGAGATTATTGTTGTCGATAATGCTTGTGATGAGGAATCATTTCGTTTGATAAAAGACCGTTATCCGGAAATAATATGTATTCAGTCAGTTGATAATCTGGGATTTGGTAAAGGAAATAACTTGGGGATTGAGCAGGCTCAAGGTGATTTTGTGTTATTTCTGAATCCAGATACAGTTTTACGGAATAATGCGATAGATATACTTTGTCGTTTCATGAAGGATAATCCGTCTGTAGGGGGCTGTGGAGGTAACCTATATGATGAAGAGGGAAACGCTACTACTTCTTTTAGCCGTAAATACCCGTCTTTTTTATGGGAACTATTAGGGATCTTATATATACCTTCACTTTGTATTTCGTCGAGGCGTTCTTTATTCTTTAATTATGAAGGAAAGCCGATAAAGGTTGCTTCTGTGATAGGTGCGGATTTGATGGTAAGGAGAACGGTGCTATCCTCTGTAGGAGGTTTTGATGCGGATTTCTTCATGAATTATGAGGAGACAGAATTATGTCTTCGGATTCATCGGTCGGGTTGGGATATATATTCAGTGCCTTCGGCTCAAATCACACATTTGGAGGGGCGTGCCTCTTATATAAAACAATCTCGTCTTTATTTCTTGTATGAGGGACAATATATTTATTTCCGGAAGGTTTATGGTAAATTTGGGTGTCGATTGATTTTTGCCATTACGCAACTGAAGAGTTATGTTCGGATTTTTCAGTTTCTTTTGTTGGGAAATCGGAAAAGAGGGGCTTACTGGAAAATGAAACTAGAGACGAACAGGGAGGTCTGGAACTCCGAAAGAATAAAACGTATTTTGAAATGAAAAAGAAGCTAGTGGTTTTTCATCCGGCGATAGCTCCTTATCGAGTAGATTTTTTTAATTCCTTGAATAAGGAGTTTGATGCTATATTCTATTTTGAGTTTGGAGATGTATTGGAGCAATCTTTCGCTCAAGATAAGTTGAGAGGACGATTGAAGTTCGTACCCCATTTTTTGGCTCCGGGATTATTTGGAATTAAGAATCTAAGGACGCAGGTTTTCTCGATATTGAGGAAGGAACAGCCGAATGTGGTATTTTGTAGTGAGTATAATATATTGGGTTTATTATTGTTGGTTTATAAATTTCTATTCAACTGGAAATTGTCTATTTTTACGATCTGTGATGATAGCAAAGAGATTGCTGAAAGCGCAACTCTTGTGAAAAGATGTATGCG
>OHDR01001032.1_pt1 | contig 9832 bp, 9 predicted proteins | sample 1567001 | NCBI WGS metagenome assembly OHDR01 (sample SAMEA3879553, study PRJEB24766) | human gut metagenome | biome: human-associated habitat; feature: feces | place: USA | collected 1985/1987 | reverse complement strand
TTCAGATTTACAGGCGGTTTTGGCAAGATAGAATAGGATAAGATATCAGGGGCTGTTGCCTAAAAAGTGGCAATGGTCCTTGTTTTTAGGTGGAGGACATATGGAAAGTATAGCGGAGATAAAAAAAGTATTTGCTGATGCTGATATAAGTGAATATTCGGGGCTTATCGAGAAGTATGGCGACGATGAGAGAGATGGGGTAAAGAAGATCATAGCGTCCGCTCAGAAAAAGATCAATGCTCTTGAAAAGGAAAAAGCCCGCAGCTATAAAATGTTTGAATTTGAGAGAAAATACGCTGATAAGGGATATATATGTGGTATAGATGAGGCTGGAAGAGGTCCGCTTGCAGGTCCTGTTGTTGCTGGTGCGGTCGTTCTTCCAAAGGATTGCAGGATATTATATGTGAATGATTCCAAGAAATTAAGTGAGAAAAAAAGAGAAATGTTATATGATGTGATACTTAATGAAGCCGTAAGTATAGGCGTTGGAATTGTATCACCAGAAAGAATTGATGAGATAAATATATTAAATGCAACTTATGAAGCTATGAGAGAAGCTATTAATAACCTCACGGTTAAACCCGATATATTACTTAACGATGCAGTTACAATACCGGGTGTTGACATTGAACAAGTACCTATTATCAAGGGTGATGCAAAAAGTCTTTCAATTGCAAGTGCCAGTATAATTGCCAAGGTTACAAGGGACAGGCTTATGTACCATTATGATGAGTTATATCCTGAGTATGGATTTGCCAAGCATAAGGGTTATGGAACAAAACTTCACACAGATGTTCTTAAAGAAATCGGACCTTGTCCTATACATAGAAAAACATTTATTACAAAAATATGTCCTTAAAATAAAATGGAGGCTGGCTTATGGATATTAATATACAACAATTACTAAAAACAACTCTGGGACAGACGAGCCAGTCATATGATGTTAATAACAACAGGGTTGGGCAGAATACTGCCTCTAATATTAATCAGGCACAAAATATTAACAATAACAGTTCACTTATTAAAAATCTTATCGCTGGAAGCGTACTGACAGGCTTTATAAGTGAATTAAATGACTCTGATGCTGTTATAAGCCTTAATGATGGTTCGATTCTTTCTGCAACTTTAGCCAATCAGGGGGCAGTTAAGCAGGGAGAAGTTGTTACATTTATAGTCAATCAGGTAAAGGATAATCAGATTTCATTAAAAGTACTGCCTGCTGATGAACAACAGAATATGTTCATTGATAAAGCACTTGAAGCGGCAGGTCTGTATCCTACTGAGGAGAATACAGCTATGGTCAAAGAACTGTTATCCCTTAATATGCCGGTTAATACAGATATGCTTAATACTGTCAATAAATATATGGCACAGTTTCCGGATAGTGACATTAAGACAATTGCCAATCTTGTACGTCTTGATATGCCTGTAACAGAGGAGAATATCAATCTTTATAAGGCATATGAAACATTTAATGCCAAGCTTGACGGACAGCTTAGTACTATGGAGAATGCACTGTCTGATAATATAATGCGTGCATTTAGCGATTTCTCCCGTGATGATATACAACAGCTTAATACTGTCATTAATAGTATGTATGGAAATGCAGATGATAACACAAATGTTACATCAAAACTGGTAACAGAAAGCTTTTCCAAGGATTTTATTAACGAATTATCAAGACAATTAACAGAAAGCTCTAACGGTGATATTGCAGATAAATTAAATGACCCTTCAACGACTACTAAAGATATGCTCAACGCTATTCTTAATAATAATAAAATAACTGACCCTGCATTTCTTCCAACCAATAAAGCGACATTTGACAAGCTTTTACATCAGTTTATCAATGAAACTATGCGTATAACACCTAAAGATGTTGCAGACACTCCTGATACGCTCACCAATTATTACAAGCGTACCAAGAAAGTAATGGAAGATGTCGAAAATGTATTAAAGAGCAGTAAAGCAGATAATGATCTGGCTAAAAATATGTCTGACATAAAAAGCAATATTGATTTTATGAATGACCTTAATAAGAATATGACATTTTTCCAGATGCCGCTTAAATTCTCTGATAGCGAAGGCAATGGGGATTTGTATGTATTTACTAACAAAAAATCACTTGCTAACAATCCGGATGAAGTAAGCGCTATGCTTCATCTGGATATGCCTAATCTTGGATCTGTTGATGTATATGTAAAGCTTAATCATACTAATGTATCTACGAATTTTATTCTTGAAACAGAGGAATTGCTTGATTTTGTATATGCTCATATTAATGAATTAAATGAACGTCTTGAACAGCTTGGTTATTCAACACATTTTGAGATGACCTTGTCTAATAAAGAAAATGACTTTGATTTTAATACAGACTTTATAGAAAAAGATGTACATTCGGACAATGGCGGACAGTATGTATTTGATATAAAGGCTTAGATATATAAAAGTATAAATATATATAATCATATATATAGTCATAAATATCTATAAAGTCATAAAAGTCTATGAAAGAGGGGCGTGAAAATTTATTTTTGTGCAGAAATGAGGATTAGGATGGATAAGGATAACAACAAACCAAAGATTGCGGTTGCACTTCAATATGAAAAAGGTGAGCAGGCACCTAAAATCCTAGCCACAGGAAAAGGGTATCTTGCTGATAAGATTATTGAAAAAGCTAAGGAAACTGATGTTCCAACATATGAGGACAGCAAGCTTGCCAACACATTGTCTAATCTTGAAGTAGGAGATATGATACCACCTGAATTATATACAGTAGTTGCTGAAATACTTGTATTCGTGGATAAGACAGATAAATTACGAGGCAAAATTAATGGCTGATAAGTCTAAGAACAATAGTAAGTTTAAGAGTAGCAGCATACTTGATGATATAAGTGCATTGCATAATATAAACAAACCTAAAAACAGCAGGGCTACAGGCTCTGAATATGAAACATTAGCTGCTGCATTTCTTGAACAAAACGGACATACAATTATTACAAGAAACTATAGAACCAGATATGGTGAGATTGATATAATATCAAAATGTAATTCAACGCTTGTGTTTACAGAATGTAAATACAGAAGTTCTTCAAAATTCGGCGACCCGCTGGAGGCTGTTAATCTTCACAAACAGCAAAAGATATGTCATACAGCTATGAATTTCTGTGTAAAATACGGGTATGTCAATTATCCGTGCCGCTTCGATGTAATAGCAATATATAAAGACGGAACAATAAAACATATAAAAAATGCGTTTGAATACTCTTGAATTTTATGATTAATGAATTAATGGAGGTGTCTATGCCTTACAGCATATTCGATTTAAAAAGATTAAATACAAAAGAGTTGTATCATAAACTTATAGAAAAATATGGTAATGAAGATAATTTTACGGATACAATTATAACGAATGTTTCTGCTGATAATGTGCCATACCTTACATTTAAGCCTTTTGTGAACAATCCTTATATAAGGCAGGCATTCTCTACACGTCTTGGCGGTGTTAGCAGTGGTATGTATGAAAGTATGAATCTGACTTTCAATCCAGTAGGGCAGTATAGTGCTGACAGCTATGAAAATGTACTTGCCAACTTTAAATTAATGGCTGATACTATTGATATACCTGTTGAAAATATGGTGTATACCAAGCAGACACATACTACAAACATCAAAATTGTCGATAATTCCAATAAAGGAATGGGTATTATAAAAGAACGTAATTACGATAATATAGATGGAATTATAACTAATACTAATAATCTTTGTCTTGTATCATCATTTGCAGATTGTATTCCTGTTACTCTTGTTGATGCTAAAAAAGGTGTTATAGCAGCACTTCATTCTGGCTGGAAAGGAACAGTTGGCAATATATCACAGAATGGCATTGAATGTATGAAGGAAAGCTTTGGCTGTAATGAAGCTGATATTATTGCATTTGTTGGTCCTGGAATATGTAAGAACTGCTATCAGGTAAGTGAAGATGTTGCCATAGAATTTATGAAGGTATATTCTGCCGAAGAGACAGAGCTGATATTAACACCAGATGATGACAATAAATATACAGGCAAATACCATCTGGATTTGATAGCTGCTAATTATATCAACCTTATTAATGCAGGACTTCTCCCACACAATATATATGTAGCTGATGTATGTACAAGCTGTAATAAAGAGCTGCTTTTTTCACACAGGGCGAGTGGTGGAAGACGTGGTATTATGTGTAATTTTATATATATGCGATTAATATGATATAAAAATGGTTAATTAAAAAACTTTCCATTCATAAGGAATTATATAATATAAACGATTACAAATTATAAATATTGATTATAAAAAATGAGCTGCCAAGCAGATGATTTATTAAATGCTAATCATTTAATATTAACTAATCATTCAGCGTATCAGCTCATTTTTATAATTCAGGCTTATTTATTATGTGTTCTCTTATATTCTTCCCTTAATCGTGCTTCCTCATTAACTCTCTTAGCCCGTCCCTTAGGACCCACCTTGGTAATTACCAGTAATATTACAAGAAGTATAAGTATCGGAACACCAACCGTAATAATATTAGAGAGAGTTTCTGTAAATACGGCATTCTGCAAAGGTGAATTCTTTACTTTCTGGTATTTGGCTGAGTTAATTATGCTTACAAGGTTATTATTCATATCATCGCTTACTTTATCAGTCTTGGACTGTATTGCATAAGTGTATATATACCCTCTGACAACCGTATAATATTTTCTGGTGTATACAGTAACATCATTAGATAATGAATAAACATCTGTCACAAAATATGGAATATCATTGATTGTGACAATGCTGGAATTAAGCAGTTCCTCTTTAATATTATCATTGTTGATAGATGACTGGGAGGCAACATATTCTTTATATAATGAATCAAGTGAATCTTCGTCTAATTCATTAAAGCTGCTAAGACTGTTGGAAGCTGTATTGCCATATATAACAACTTCATAATTAACATCTTCTGGAACAGCTTCAAGATAGATCTTATTGGCTATCATATTATTAGTTAATACAGCAGCCTCATCAACCCCAAGCTTTTCGAGGTATGAATTATTGTTAGTTGTTGTTCTTGTAAAACATATAAGTTCTTTTGGAACATCTACGACTAAATCTATATCAGCAAATTTAAAATGATTGGTATCTGCGGCACTAACATATGCCGAAGATAATCCTGATACTGAAAACAGAGTGACTGCCGAAATAACAACTGCTGCCAGCTTTTTTATTAAACCTTTATTAAACACGAAAAACCTCCCATAAATTAAGCATTTTCAATATTCCGTATAATAGCATAGTGCTTTACAAAAAGCAATTAAACTGTTATTATATTTTAGATTATGTATGTTAATTTTTCATAAAATAAGAAATTAAATCGGAGGCAGATATATGAGTAAACCAATAGTCGCTGTAGTAGGACGTCCAAATGTTGGTAAGTCAACATTATTCAACGATCTTGCTGGACAGCAGATTTCTATTGTAAAAGATACCCCTGGTGTAACCAGAGATAGAATATACGCTGAAGTTACATGGCTTGATAAATCATTTACTTTAATTGATACAGGTGGTATTGAACCAGATACAAGTGATGTAATTCTTGCACAGATGAGAGAGCAGGCTGAGATAGCTATTGAAACGGCAGATGTAATTATATTCCTTACTGATGTTAAGCAGGGACTTGTTGATTCAGATGCTAAAGTAGCAGATATGTTACGCCGTTCAAGAAAGCCTGTTATTCTGGCAGTTAATAAGGTTGATAACTTTGATAAGCTTATGCCTGATGTATACGAATTCTATAACCTTGGAATTGGTGACCCGCATCCAATATCAGCAGCATCAAAGCTCGGTCTTGGTGATATGCTTGATGAGGTTATCAAGCATTTTCCGCAAGAGTCTGAAACTGAGGAAGAAGATGAGCGTCCAAAGGTTGCCATTATTGGTAAACCCAATGTTGGTAAGTCATCAATTATTAATAAGCTCCTTGGAAAGAACAGGGTAATTGTATCTAATATTGCGGGAACAACAAGAGATGCGATAGATACAACTATAACATATAACAAGAAAGAATATGTATTCATTGATACTGCTGGTCTTAGACGTAAGAGCAAGATAAAAGAAGATCTTGAAAGATACAGTATTATAAGAACTGTTGCAGCTGTTGAAAGATGTGATATAGCCATTCTTGTAATTGATGCAACAGAAGGTGTTACTGAACAGGATGCTAAGATTGCGGGAATAGCCCACGAGCGTGGCAAAGGTATAATTATTGCTGTCAATAAGTGGGATGCCATAGAGAAGAACGACAAGACAATATATGAATTCACAAGCAAGATAAAAGATACTCTTTCATTTATGTCATATGCAGAGATTATATTTATATCAGCACAGACAGGACAGCGTCTTGGAAAGATATATGAGCTGATTGATACTATAATCGACAGCCAGACTATGAGAATCCCAACTGGTGTTCTTAATGAAATTCTTACAGAAGCTGTTGCTATGAAACAGCCGCCTTCAGATAAGGGTAAGAGATTAAGAATATACTATATGACACAGGTTTCTGTTAAACCACCGACATTCGTAATGTTCGTTAATGATAAGGAATTAACACATTTCTCTTATACAAGGTATATTGAGAACCGTATAAGAGAAGCGTTTGGTTTCAGAGGTACTTCAATAAGGTTTATTAACAGGGAACGTAAGGAGAAAGAATAATGCTTAACAGATTGATATGTCTTATTCTAGGATATTTTATTGGTGCAATTATCCAGACAGGTTTCTGGATTGGCAAGTTTAATCATATTGATATAAGAGATTATGGCAGTGGCAATGCTGGAACAACTAATACTATGCGTACACTTGGAAAGAAAGCCGGATTTATAACATATTTTATGGATGCTTTTAAATCCTGCATTACTGCCATAATCATACATTTTATATATGGCAGTAATTCAGATATATCAGAAATGCTTCTTATCCTTTATGGCGGATTTGGAGTTGTCCTTGGACATAACTTTCCGTTCTACCTTGGATTTAAAGGTGGAAAAGGTATTGCTGCTACATCAGGATTAGTAATAAGTCTTATACTTTTTCCTAAATATTGCTTTATGTTTACAATATTTGGAATGGTAACATTTGGATTAGTAACCAAGTTCTCAAGATATGTATCATTAGGTTCTATTACCGGCATAATTGGTTTCTTTATAGAATTTGTAATATGGGGGCTTGTTGGATGGCTTCCACTTAACAATAATGAATTCATAGAGGCTTCTATAGTTGTGTTATTATTCGTTATTCTTGGTGTTGCACGTCACAGTGGTAATATTAAAAGACTTATTAATGGAACAGAACGTAAAATTGGAGAAAAAAAGTAATGCAGTAATGGAGGATTATTAATGGTAAAGATAGGTGTATTAGGAGCTGGAAGCTGGGGACTTGGTCTTGCTATGCTTCTTCATAATAATGGACATGATGTAACAGTCTGGTCAGTATTTCCAGACGAGATTAATGAGCTTAACGCCACACGAGAGAATAAAAAATGTCTTCCAGGTGTAATATTCCCAGAAAGCGTAAAATTCTGTGCTGACACAGAAAAAGTTGTAACTGAAAGTGATGTGCTTATACTTGCGGTTGCTTCTCCTTATACAAGGTCAACAGCTAAAATCGTCGCACCATATGTTAAAGAAGGACAGTATATCGTTAATGTCGGCAAGGGTATTGAGGAGGAGTCTTTAAAGACATTATGTGAGGTAACAAAGGAAGAAATTCCACAGGCTGTAGTTGCTGTGTTATCAGGTCCAAGCCACGCTGAGGAGGTTGGAAGGGGAATTCCTACAACCTGCGTAATTGGTACAGCTAACAAGAAAGATGCAGAATATTTGCAGAATATGTTTATGAGTAATGTATTCCGTGTATACATAAGTCCTGATGTTCTTGGAATATGTATAGGTGGTGCATTAAAGAATGTTATCGCGCTTGCCGCAGGTATTGCAGATGGGCTTGGTTATGGTGATAATACTAAAGCTGCTCTTATAACAAGAGGTAATGCTGAGATAACAAGACTTGGTGTTGCGATGGGAGCTAATCCTCATACTTTTGCTGGCCTTTCAGGTATTGGTGACTTAATCGTTACCTGTGCAAGTATGCACAGCCGTAACAGACGTGCAGGAATTCTCATAGGTAAAGGATACACCAAAGACGAGGCTATGAAAGAAGTGCAGATGGTAGTAGAAGGTGTGTTCTCTGCAAAGGCAGCGTTAGAACTTTCTAAGAAATATAATATTGAGATGCCGATTGTAGAGCAGGTTAATAAGGTGCTTTTTGAAGACAAACCTGCTGCTGAAGCTGTTAAGGAACTTATGTTAAGAGATAAAAAAATAGAGATTGATAATTCTGAATGGAAGTAATCAGTCTGTATTAACAGAGGGGGAAAACTGATGGCTCATATTAAAAATCTATCGAACAGAGCCTACATTTCAGGCAGTCTTAAAGACAAACTTTCAAGATTTGAGATGTATAGATACAGCTTTATTTATGCGCCTACAGGATATGGTAAATCCAAAGTAATAAGAACTTTTTTTAAGAATTACCCAGGGTATACTGTTTTATGGATAGATGCAGAAAGTTCCAGAGAGATTTTTTGGGATAATTTCTGCAATGCTGTCAAAATGTTTGATAATACATTGGCTGCAGCTTTTAAGAAAATTGGATTTCCTGATTCGGATTATGCTATTAATGAAGTTATTAATCTTTTATCTATTATGAATTCAGAGAAATTCTCTGCTCTGCTTGTGATTGATAACTTTGATGATATATTTGATGACAATATGTGCAGAATATTTGCTGCATCATATTTATCAACCGCAGTAGGATTGAGATATGCATTTATATTAAAAAAATTAACTAATCAGAGTATTATTAATCTTATAACTAAGGATGATGCGTTGGGAATCACAAAAAAAGATTTTGCATTTTCACAGGAAGATATTGAAGATTATTTCAGACTTAATGAAATTATTCTTGATAAAGAAACTTCTAAAGATATATTTAATAAGACTCTGGGATGGCCATATGTAGTACATCTATACATGGAAGCCTATAAGAATAAACATACCGATGCAGATAAGACTGTGCTTGATAAAGCGTATACATTTATTGAAAATAATGTATGGCTGGAGTTATCTGATGATGAAAGACAATTTCTTGCTACCATGAGCGTATTTTCAAGCTTTAATCTTAACCAGTGCATGAAGCAGACTTTTTTAGAAGAAAAAATGTGTCTTAAACTTCTTAATTCAATTCCGTTAATTAATTATGATGAGCATACAAGAAGGTACAGCTTTAATCCTATGTTTGACGGATTCATTCTTCAGGTTCTTGATGAAATGCCTGTTGATGAAGTTACTAAGATTACACTCAGAGCTGCTGATACGAATCTTGATGATGGTAATTACTTTGAAGCGATGAAGCTTTACAGCCACTCAAAGGAATATAGGAAAATATATCAGCATAATATTGATTTTATAGATATATATCCTTATGTAATTAAGCAGAATAAAGATGTATTTACGGACATTGCCAATCACTACTGGGATATAGAAAAAGAGGGACATTATGAATTTTCTTTGATTATATGTTTCTCACTGCTTATGTTTAATGAGAAGCATATGGTTGAAACTCTTCTTACGGATATAACATCAGATATCTGTAAGGATTCAGTTTTAAGTGACAACAAGAAGAATTCTTACATGGCGGAGATACAGTTTATAAAAGCTTTTACAGAATATAATGATTTTGGAAAGATGAGAGA
>OHDR01001028.1_pt1 | contig 9863 bp, 4 predicted proteins | sample 1567001 | NCBI WGS metagenome assembly OHDR01 (sample SAMEA3879553, study PRJEB24766) | human gut metagenome | biome: human-associated habitat; feature: feces | place: USA | collected 1985/1987 | reverse complement strand
ACCCTATACCCGCTTCCCCTATCCGGTAAACGGGCGGACGGTCGATTTGGTTTTACAGATGAACGAAGCAGGAATGGAATATGATGATTCGAAAACCATCATTGAAACAAGCAGTGGTCGTGCATTTATGAATGCAACAAGTGGCCATGGGCAGGGATATTATGGATGGATCAGTTACTATATGGAAACAGAAAGTGATAATCAGTGGCAATGGTATCATGCAAAGAATGGAATTACACTGTATTATATCACAGCAACAACAGGAGATTTACGCAATACCCCAACACCAGATTGTAATGATCCAACAACCTATGAAGGAAAAATTGAATCCGGACAGACAGGCAAATTTTCACCAACCTATAAAAGTTCCAGAGATTTGTCATACTTAGGTATTAAGATTGTAGGATATAAGAATCAAAAACCTGTGATTTATTATGCAGTGAGTGAACAGTTAATGGCAGGAACAATTGGAATTGCACCACAAATACAATAAATGAATCAAAAAGAGTAGATATATGTTTAGTATATCTGCTTTTTTTGTACCAAAAAGGAGGAAAATGATGTGTCAGCGTGGTCCACCTAAAATACAGATCAGAAACAATGCACCGAAGGAGGTGCTTTTTTAATGCATTAAAAAAGGAGAAGAAGACATGAAAAAACACAATATCTTATCGAAATTAAAAAGAATTTCGAGAAAAATAGCATGCATTATAGCGACGGCTGTGATGTGTCTAAATAATATTGGTTTGAATCAGATAAAGCAAGTCTCTGCACAAACGAGTATGGGAAATGCTTATAAGATCACAGAGAATGATAGTACAAAAAATAAATGGCAAAATACCGATAAAAATGGAGATCAGATGACACATCGATTCTCCAGTTATGAATCGGATAAAAGTAAGGCACTGAAAGTAGATGCCTCTTATGGATTCAAATTACAAAAAACAAGTGCAACGAAAGTAACCGTAACCAAAGGAACAAAGTGTGCAGCTCCAAGCAAATTCAATGGTGAAGACTTAGAATTGCTGGCTTTTATGAAAAAATATACTTGGTTTAAGACAAGTAAGAATACAGCAAACAACATTCAGATTAAGATTTCCGATTTGACTGTTTATCAGTGCAATTCCGATGGAAGCAATGGACATTGGGTCAAGGTTGATCTTGTAAGAACAATCACAGCAATTGAGAAATATAAAAATCAGGATGGTTATATTGCATTAGGATTAGGAATCACAGATGCAGTATATATCGGCATTGAAGAAATGACAGTGAATAATGTTTTTTATAAAGCAGGAACCAGTCAGAAAGTCACTTTGAAATCCAATGTTACTCTTACAGATATTGATACCAGACAGTACATTGGTGTATCGGCATCAAAGATTGATGGGCAGTATGTATCAAACAATACAACATTAAGTTATTTAAAAAATGGAAATAAAAATTTCTATTATGCAGATAATGATATCAATTACAGCGGAGAAGCTAAAACAGCGGTTGGATTTATCTTTGAAGACAATTCATTTGTTTATACCTTTGGACGTATCAAACCAGAAGAACCAACAAATCAGGAACAGTATGTAGGAACAGGACAGTCTATGACAGAGTTTGAGCCATCATCCCCAGTGAAAACCGTTACAGATCAAGATGAGAAAGATGTGAAAGAAAACACCGTAGAACATCTAGGGGGAAATTGGACTTATACCGTAGAACAGTCTATTCCATCTAACATGCCATCCAATTTTTACTATGATAATTTCAGTTTTGAAGATCAGATAGAAAGTTGCATGAAAATTAATTCCATTCGAGTCGAAGCAGAAAATGCAGAGGCGAAAGTCACAGATGTAACTTCTATGTTTAAGATTACAAGCAGTGGAAATAAAGTTGTAGCGAAACTAAAGAATAGTAAAAATGCCAATTTCTATAAAAATACGGTATATCGATTAAAAATCAATGTGCAGATGAATATTCCAGACGGTGCAACAGAAAGCCAGATGGAAGAACTCAGAAATACATGGAAAGAACATGGGCATTACAAAGAAACAGAAAATACAATTACCGAAAATAATAGCGCAAAGACCATCATCGATGGAAAAAATCTTCCAACAAATCAGGTAAAGACAAACATTGAAGGACCAAAGAAAACTGTTTCTGATCAGGATGAATCAAAGGTTATAAAAAATAATGTGAGAGACCTTGGAAGTAACTGGACCTATTCAGTCACACAAAAGATTGCTCAAAATGCCACAGAACCTTATGACAGCTTTGTGTTCCGTGATGAGATTGAAGAATGTATGAAGATCAATTCTGTGAAAGTCATCAATGATCAGGGAAATGATGTATCAGAATGGTTTGATATTACAACAGCAGGAAATCATGTTGTGGCATCCTTAAAAGATCCTAAAAATAACAAAGACTTCTATAAAAATGCAGCGTATACCATGGAGATCAATGTGCAGATGGATATTCCTACCGATGTAACGGAAGAACAAATGCAGACATTGAAAGAAACCTGGGAAAAACATGGACATTATTCTGAAGATAAGACAGTCTTAAAAGAAAATAATGTGGCTTATGTGGAAATCAATGGAGTGAATTCTATCACAAATCGTCCAGAGACAGAAATTCATTTAAGCACAACAATGGATCAGACACCAGGACTTAACATTGTAAAAAGTGTGAATCGTTATGAACATCAGGTTAACGATATTATTCATTATACCGTGAAAGTAAGCAACACAAATGAGGAAGCAGATACAGCTTATTTTGTGATCCGAGATGAATCTCTTCCAGATTCTGTAGCGTTTGACTTTTCTAGTGTAAAAGTGAGTGGAATCGATGCAGAAAACTATACGATTGAGCAAGTTGGCAATGGATGGGTTCTAAAGTCAAAAGGAGATTATGCGTTACCATTTGGAAAAACAATCACCATTGAGTATGATGCAAAAGCATTGACAGCCAGCAATGGTACTGTAATTGATAATACAGCCACAACAATTGCTGCAGGTATTCCAGAAAAGAAAGATGCAAAGCAGGTTTATGTAAATTCTCCAAAAATCGATGTAGAAAAAACAGCACCAAGCAGCAAATATAAAGTGGGAGACAGTGTTGGATACAAGGTAGTCATTACCAATCGCAATCCTGGAACCTTTATGAGAGATTTACTGTTAAAAGATGAAGTACAATCAAAAGGATTGGAAATCAAAGAAGGATCAGTTGCAGTTTTAGTTGCAGGAAAAGATGTAACAAGTAATCTTGATATTACTTATGCAGAGAATGGATCAGGATTTAGTATTCAGACACCATATAATATGAACAATTCAGATATTCCATGTATCGGAATTTCTCCATATAAGGAAATGACCAATTGGACAGATAAGATGATTGTTACCTATGAAGCTACGATCACAGATGAGGCAGCATTATCCACAGATCTGAAAAATACATTCAGTGTTCCAGCAACAAAAAATACAAACGGAGATTTGATCAAGGACGATGAATTGATACCATCTGGTGGTGGACAGGATGATGCCGATGTGAAAATGAAAGCACCTACCTTAGAAATCACGAAAAAATCAAATAAGACACAGTACAATGTTGGTGAAAATGGAACCTATGAGTTGATTGTAAAACAGACAAAAGAAAATCTGACTGCAAAAAATGTTGTTGTAACTGATACTTTTGTACAGCAGGAAGGTGTGAAATATGATACATCAAGCCTGAAAGTTTTATTAAACAAGGAAGATATCACACAGGAATGCAAGATCAATGTAGAAGGAAATCAATTTAAGATTGAAACTGGAAAAGATCTTACTGATGAGGATAAGTTGGTCATCGATTATCAGGTAAACTTTGAAAAAGAAGGACAGTATACCAATACTGCAGTAAGTAAGGCAGATAATACAAACGAAGATCAGGCAAACAATGTGGTAGAAGTGAAAGAAATTACACCAGAATTGAGCATCAAAAAATCTTCTGACAAGCACGAATATGCAGTCGGAAATACAGGAACTTATACTTTAACTGTTAAAGAAAAGAAATCTGATGCAACAGCAAAAAATGTAGTTGTAAAAGATTACTTTGTAACAGGGGATGGAATCAATATCATTCCAGATAGCATTGCAGTTATATTAAATAAAGAAGATATTACAAAGGATTGTAAGATTATTGCAAATGCAAATGAGTTTTCAATCGAAACAGGAAGAAATATGACAAGCCAGGATGAACTGCAGGTAACATATCAGGTGAATTTTACAAAGACTGGAACTTATCAAAATACTGCGATCACAAAGGGGGATAATGCAGAAGAAGTAGAAGCGGATAATACAGTGGATGTAAAGAAACAGGATGTTACGATCACGAAAGATGCAGATCAGAAGAGGTATAAAGTGGGAGACACAGTAAAATATAAAGTAAAAGTTGGACTGAAAAAAGAAAATACAATTTCAAAAAATGTGGTGATCAGAGATCAGATTCCAGATGGAATGAAATTAGATGAAAATAGTATTAAAGTAGAGGGAATTACAGATTATACTATCAATGTAGATGGCAATAAGATGGAAGTAAAAATCCCAACACTAAGATACGGAGAAGAAGTGACTGTCACTTATGAGGCAAAAGTTCTAAAAGGAGCACTTGGGAAAACATTAACCAATAAAGCCGATGTAAATGGAGAAGGAATCAATGGTGGAGAAGCCAAGGTAACTGTTGAAGTACCAAATACAACAAAAGCAACACCAGGAAGTTCAACACCATCTAGCACTTCTAGTAATAGTGGAACCAATAGTAGTATGCCAAAAACAGGGGATACGACGAATGCAACTCCATATGCAGTGGCAGTCATCCTTGCAGGAATTGCAGCAGCAATCATCTATAAAAAGAAGAAAAAATAACAAAGCGTAAGAATGAGGTATCAGTTTTTGATACCTCATTTTTGATGAAAGGAGCATTTATGAATCAAGAAGAAATGGTAATTGAAGTAGAAGTAAGAAATTCAGAAAAGAAGAAAAAATATTTTAGTGAAATTTCAAGAAAAATCGAAGAACAAAAGAAGGAGGAAACATCAAATGATGACATATAGCCAGTTTACTCAATATGTAGAGCTTCATATAAGAGAATATGTATCAGAGGAGATGATGGTATCTTCAAAAACATGGCAGCAAAAAAATAATGGAGTTCCGATAGAAGGTTTAGTTTTTAAAGATAATGGAGCATTAGTAGATATGCCAGTGATGGTCTACTTTAAAGATTTATATGAAAAATATTGTAAAGGTGATGCAAGTATTAATTCTTTTTTACAGGAAACGGTAAGTGAACTTTCAAATAGTGTCAGTACAAAATTTATGGATTCATTTACTGATCGGATTTTCTTTCGAATGGTAAATGCAGAAAAAAACCGCAATAAGTTATCTAGTTGTCCGTGTCGGCAAGTAGGAGACTTTTTGATAGAGTATCGCTTGATCGCATTCCAAAATGAATTTGGAATGGGAAGTGTGGCGATTAATAATGAAATTGCAAACAGTATTGGATTGAATGAAGAACAATTGTACCAGTTGTCTATGAAAAATACAGAAAAAGTATTTCCTGTAAGTTTTCAAAATCTTACAACCCTTACGGAAGGTATTCAAAAAAATGGACAAATACCACCAGGACATGAGATTAGAGTCGATAAAAATGATGCATCTACAATTTTGTATGCACAGGTGCAGGAAGATTTAAAAAAGGAATTTCCAAATGGGTATTACGTTTTGCCAAGTTCCATCCATGAAGTATTGATTGTGGATCAGAGTTTTGTAGAAGAACCATTGGATTTATTTGCTTTAAAAGAAGCAGTATTAGAGGTAAATTATCAAGTTGTAGAGCCATCAGAATTTTTATCAAATGAAGTGTATGAGGTAAAAGGCCCAGATTTTCAATTAGAGAAAGCAACATTTCTAAATCACAAAAAAGAAAAAAAGATGGAACGATAAGATCAACGGGTGGGACTCATAAGAGTCCCATCTATTTTTTTATGGAGGAATCAACGAATGCCATTATTTGAATACGAAGAAATTGATCAGTTAACGAAAGAAGATCTGCCAGTCTATAAAATACCAAAAAGTATCCAACAGACGATAGATATTACAGCCATTGCAAAGAATGGAGTGTTTTGTCATACACCGAAAAAAAGAAAAAGAGGAGAAAAAGCTTCTTATAGTAAGGCTTATCGGTTTGAGGATGTTCCTTTTGCAACTTTAGATGAGGAAGAAAAGGAAGGAAAGATATTATCCTGGTGCAAATTTTTAAATTCGATGGGAACTAGTTTTAAATGGACCTTACAAAATAAGAACAAAGACATGCAAAAGTTCCGAGAAACGACACTCTTTGATCTGAAGAATGACGAATTTGACATATGGAGAGAAACTTATAACGAACTATTGGATGACAGAATTTCAAAAGGAAAACAAGGAATTGAATTGGATATGATCCTTACGATTCTTCATCAGACCGAAGATTATAAGAAAGCGATGGAATATTATCGAACATTAGAGAATGATTTGGAAGAGTCCTTTCGAAGATTTGGGAGTAAATTAACAGCTATGGATGCCATCGATCGATTAAAATCGCTGCATGATTTTTATCGCATGGGTAAGGAAGAAGAATTTCAATTAACATGGGATGAAATTAAGAAAGGCAAGAATTATCTCAACACTATCTGTAATGTGAAGCTTTCTTATAAGGAAGATTTTATTGAGGATGAGGGGAAATTTTCAAGAGTTTTATTTGTAAAAGATTTTCCTTCGGGATTATTAGATAACTTTGTAAGAGATATTATGGATCTTTCGCAACATCTGACATTTACAGTGGATGTAATCCCAGTACCGAAAGAGGTTTCCGCAAAATTTGTTGCCAATAAACTAATGGGTGTTGAAGGAGATATTTCAAAACAGCAACGTCAGCGAAACAAGAGAGGCGAATTTTCCACAGATATTACATGGGAGAAACGTCAGGAACATGATGAGGTCGAAAGTGTCTTAAATTCTTTACAAAAGATGGATCAGGAAATGTTTTATACCAGTGTCACGATCATTACAACAGCCGATACAAAGAAAGAGTTAGAATCAAATACCTTATCATTGATCAATGCAGCCAGCCGATTTGGGATTGTTTTAGAAACTTTGTATTGTCAGCAAAGAGAAGGATTAAATACTGCATTACCAATCGGAGTTCGTCAGATTAAGACATTAAGAGCAATGCTTACCAATGGAGTTGCTTCACTTGTCCCATTTTCTACACAGGAAATGTGCCAGGAAGGCTGCTTTTATGGAGTAAATCAGATTTCAAAGAATATTGTACGTGGAGATCGAAAAAATTTACAAAATCCACATGGCTTTGTCTTTGGAACATCAGGATCTGGAAAGAGCTTCTTTAATAAAGGGGAGATTGTACAAACTTTTATCGGTTCGGAAGATGATTTTTTCCTGCTAGATCCGAAAAATGAATATCGGGATGTCTGCCAATTAATGAAAGGCGAATTTTTAAATATTACATCCAGTAGTGATATTTATGTCAATCCATTTGAAGTAAATATGGAAGAATTAAAAAGGAGTCCAGAAAAAGTGATCGGTGGAAAAGTAGACCTTGCTTATGGAATCTGCCAGCAGGCAACGATGGGAAATTTAAGTGGAGTTGATTGTTCTCTGATCGATCGTGCCGTTCGAATGATGTATGGAGCGATTATTTCAGGAGCAGAAAAAGAACAGAGGACGATGGTTGACTTTGCAAAAGAATTGGAAAGAATGCCAGAAAAAGAAGCACAGACTCTAAATTTGTCAATTGAACGATTTGTCAGTGGATCACTGGATATCTTTTCCCATCAATCGAATGTAGATATGTCAAGTAGAGTGGTCGGTTTTGGTTTAGCTGATCTTGGAGAAGCCCTACGAGGAATGGGATTATTGATCACATTGGAGCATATCAAAGCAAGAATTAAGAAAAACTATAAACTTGGAAAAGCAACAAGAATCTATATCGATGAAATTCATAACCTTTTACTTGATCCGTTTTCTGCCGGATATCTGCAGAAGTTTTGGAAGGAGTACCGACAGTATATGGGAATCTGTACTGGGATTACACAAAATGTAGATACAGTTCTACGATCTGAAGAAGGAAAAGAAATGTTGGCCAACTCTGAATTTGTCTATCTTGCAAAGCAGGCACCAACGGATCGAGAAACATTACTTCGTACTGTAGATATTACCAATGCCCAGTTAAGCTATGTTACCAACAGTGAATATGGCCAAGGATTATTAAAGTTTGGGAAAAATATTATGCCATTAAATAATTATTTGGACAGAAAGAATGGAACAGAGGCAGAGAAAAAGTTGTATCAACTTTATAATACCAACAGTTTTGAGGAAATAAGGTAGGAGATTGGATGAAGCTAAAAACACATAAGAGTGAACTAAAGCTAAATAAAACAGAGAAGTCAGAGGTAAAAACAACAGCAAGAAAACAGTTTGTAAAAAATACGATCAAAGATGGAATCAAAAAAACAGATGATCCAATGGAAAAAGAGATGGTTCAGGGCTTAATGGTTGCAGGATATGTGACATCCAAAGGAGCAAGAATTGGAGTCAAGGCGGTCAAACAAGGAAAAAAGACATTTCTTACCGTACAAAAAATCTTACAGTTGATTAAAAATCATGATGCAAGGCATCCAGGAAAGAAACTTCTTTCTGGATTATCGCAAACAGAGCAGGAAAGATTTGCAAAAGAAATCTTAAATCGGATCAATAAAGACGAGAGAATGAAAGAAGAACTTTATGTGCAGTGGATCAGTCATCAGGGAAGAAGTTCTTATAAAAAGAAGAAAAATCCATCCATCTATCAAAAAAGAAATACGATTACGAATCATAAAATTCCAAAGGAAAGAAAAACAGGAATTCTACAAAGAGCAAAAGGAATTTATGGGAAGATTACATCCAAGGCAGATCAGAAGATAGAAAAAAAGATTGTAAAAATAGCAAAAGATGTAAAGAAACAAAGTGTCTATCAAAGAAAAATGGCAGGACTAAATCTGGTAAAGAGCAGTATGTTGTATGTGCAGGGAGATGAAGAAGAAGGAAAAGAAATTGCAAAAACAGTTGCATCAGTACCAATGAATATGATTCTGTCAAAAATAAAAATACAGATTATTGCTGCAATGGGGATGATCCTGCCAGCATTACTTCCACTTTTTTGCTTGTTGTTACCTATTTTGCTAGTGATCGTTATATTTTCTGCAGGAGTTACGATACAAAATCAAAATACACAATCGGCAAGCTTAAGCCCAGAAGTAGAAAAATGGAGACCGATGGTACAAAAATATTGCGATCAGTATAAAATTGGAGAATATACAGATTTAGCATTAGCGTTGATGATGCAGGAATCTGGAGGAGCAGAGCCAGACCCAATGCAAGCAGCGGAGGGATCATATGGATTATACTGTATTCAGACGAAAAATAATAATGGTGGACACAGCCATAGTCCAGGAGGAATTCCAAAAGGACATGGAGAATGTTCAATTAACGCTGGAGTTCAGGAACTAAGAGATGCCCTAAAGGCAGCAAAGGTTGAAAATCCATATGATATTGGAAGAATTATGGTAGCACTTCAAGGATATAATTACGGAATGTCGGGATGGATCACATGGATTAATCAGCATGGTGGTGTTTATACACTTGCATTAAGTCAGGAATACAGTCGGACAAGAATGCCAGAAGGAGCGAAAGGAACACCAGAACATGCCCAGCTAGTCATGAGATATTATACATATAATAATGTAGGCGGAACTACTATGTTGTCCGGCAATGATGGAGTGGATGTAGTGTATTATTCACAGGCTG
>OHDR01001022.1_pt1 | contig 9928 bp, 6 predicted proteins | sample 1567001 | NCBI WGS metagenome assembly OHDR01 (sample SAMEA3879553, study PRJEB24766) | human gut metagenome | biome: human-associated habitat; feature: feces | place: USA | collected 1985/1987 | reverse complement strand
CGTTGTTTAAGAATTTGGATGTTGATTTGAGTTTGTTCGAAAACAGCAGACGGGCTCAGATTCTTGAAAAAAGATCATCAGTTGCCGGACGTCAGGAGAAAGCTATGGCGCAGTCTCGTTCCGAAGAGGATAAAGTGCGAACGGCATCTGAGGAAAAGCTGCAAATGGTGGAGCAACGATTGGTACAACTGCGTGGCGAGGAGATGCAGATGAAATTGAGGCAGCAAAAAGCGCTTCATGAAGAACACTATAAGAAAGAAATTTCAGATTGTGAAACTGGCATTGATGAATTGCGCAGAAGGGATAAGGAACTGGATTTGCAGATACGCCGGCAGCAAATGGATATTGGTCAACAGAGGAATGAATGTGAGCTAAAACGCAAAGAACTGGAGATGGCGGCTCAGAGGAGTATGGATGTAGTACGTAGGGAAAAGGCGGATGTTGAAGAACAGTTGCGGGTACTAGATGCATTGATAGAGAAGCGGAAAGGTTCTTTTTGCGATTGGTTGGAACAGCATAATCCCGGCTGGCAAGAAACGATAGGTAAAGTGGCGGATGAGGAGTCAGTGCTATACAGTCATGAATTGAATCCCCGTTTGGCGGATGATGCTGGAACTCTGTTCGGTGTTTCATTGAACTTGTCGGCCATTGACCGGAGCATACGTACTCCCGAAGAGATAAAACAGGAACGGGCAGCGAAGCAGGTAGTTTATCAGGATTATTGCAATCAACTGACACGGTTGGCGGAGGAATTGAGTGAAAATATAAGTCGCCTGGAGAAGAAGTATTCCAAACAAATTAGGGAGATGGTAGAGCAACAGCATCTGCTGGAAGCTGAGCGAGGGCAAATTCCTTATAAGCTAAAGAATCTGCGAGCGGATCATGCCACTTGGAAAACGAAGGAAGAAGAGTGGAAAAAAGTACGGATGGAAGAATTTCAGGCTGGTCTGAATGAAATAGCCCATCGGTTCTATCTGGTGGATGAAGAGAAAAAGAAATATCTGCTGGAGCGTGAGAAACAGTTGAAGGCTTGTCAGAAGAGCTATAAAGATACCAAAATAGAGCTTCAGCTTGAACTGGACCGTTATGTTGACGAGGTTCAGCGGGAGATTGATCGTCATAAGCAATTGATTGAAGAACAGAAAAGAGAACTCCGGCAGGCACAGGATGCTGAACTGAATGGCAAGGGAGCTGATATGGCAACCATTCGTAAATATGATGAGAGATTGGCGGAGATCAGGGAAGAGCTGAAGTATATCAGCGAGCATCGCAATCAGGTAGCTTATTATGAAAAGGATAAGCAAGAACTCTTTGATAAAGAATCTGCCATGCGTAGTCGGAAGAAAGAATATGAGGCCAAACTTTCGGCTTTGGATGAGCGGTTTGCACTGCGACGGGAGAAACTGCAAAATGGACTGAAAGAAATAAATAGTGCTTTGGAAAAACTAAAGCTGGAATTGCAGATATTAGAAAGCGGATTAACGGAAGCAGATGCTTTTTTGAATGATGAAACTTTTTGTCCGGCCGGAGCGATGGAAGTAGGAGAGAAATCTACCAGAAAAAACTGTGATACTCTTGTGAAGGAACTTAAGTCGCTCATAGTCTCTTTTATCAGAAAGACGGAAGATTTCAAGAAAGCCGTGATGCAATTCAAAGGTTATTTTTCTGCGAAGAATACATTCCATTTCCGTACAGAACTGATTGGCGAACAGGATTACTATGACTTTGCTTCGAACTTATGCGAGTTTGTAGATAATGATAAAATTTCTGATTATCAGAAGCATATCAGTGGACGATACACTGATATTATCCGGCGTATATCGAAGGAGGTGGGAGACTTGACCCGAAATGAGAGTGAGATTCGTAAAACCATTGGTGATATCAACGATGATTTTATAGAGCGGAACTTTGCCGGGGTGATAAAGGAAATATCCCTCCGTCCCTTGCCGAGCAGTGACAAACTGATGCAGCTGCTATTGGAGATAAAGAAATTCAGCGATGAGAACCAGCATAATATGGGAGAAGCGGATTTATTTTCGCAGGCTTCCCGTGAAGATGTTAATGCAACGGCAGTGCGTTATTTGTTGTCTTTCATGAAGCATTTATTGGACGATCCGGGCAGAAAACAATTAGTTTTGGCGGACACTTTTAAACTGGAGTTTCGGGTTAAGGAGAATGATAATGATACGGGATGGGTAGAAAAGATTGCCAACGTAGGTTCTGATGGGACGGATATTCTGGTGAAGGCTATGGTAAATATTATGCTTATCAATGTGTTCAAAGAAAAGGCATCCCGTAAATTCGGTGACTTCAAGATACACTGCATGATGGATGAGATAGGCAAATTGCATCCCAACAATGTGAAAGGAATTCTGGACTTTGCCAATTGCCGAAATATCCTGTTAGTGAACAGTTCGCCTACTACATATAATGTGGAGGATTATAAATATACTTATTTATTGAATAAAGATGGGCATTCTAATACGCAGGTGGTGCCTTTGCTAAAATATAGTAAGGCATGAGAAATGGAAAAGGATATATTATGACTGTGGCTGCGGCACGTAAAGTTGCACGGATGTTGAACGGTGAATCTGTGGGTTATTCTTCGTTTCCTGTATCATTGGCAGAAGAACTATTGGCAGAAGGTGTTTTGGTGCAAAGTTCTTATGGAAGGCGTGGCAGTTATCGGATATGTGATGTGGAAGGATGTCGCACTTTTTTAGCCCAGCGTTATTCCATAAGCGGGAGTTTGGAGGAGTGGATTGAGATGATGTCTCGTCAGGGAGCAGTGTCGCGTGCGGAGCAGGTGGCTATGGCAGGCAATTCTAAAGCTCGGAAAACCCGTGGGTTTAAGGGGTTTCTTGTTAATAGTTATATCCCGATAGAAGCAACTTTGCATGAAGAGCCTTTTGTGATTTATCCGGCGGAAGGTACTTCTGTATTTATAGAAGATTATGAGCACTTTCGAATTCCCGATGATGTGGTTGTGATAGGAATGGAAAATGGAGAGAATTTTCAACGGATTCGTGGGCAACAATACTTATTTGGGGGCTTGAAAGTTCTTTTTGTATCCCGTTACCCTCAATCAACGGATTTGCGTACTTGGTTGCAGATGAGCCCTAATCGTTATATCCATTTTGGTGACTTTGACTTGGCGGGGATTGAGATCTATCAAAGAGAGTTTTACGTTTTTCTGAGAGAACGCTCTGAGTTTTTTATTCCGGCAGATGTAGAGGAACGGCTGAAGAATGGTAACCGTAGGCTTTATGACATGCAGTATGCCCGTTATAAATATTATGGATGAACGCTTGTTGCCTCTTGTTGAGATGATCCATAGATATGGGAAGGGGTATGAACAAGAGGGATATATAATCGGGTAACGAGAGATGGCTGATTTTGATAATAACAATAACTAGAATCAATATTTTATGATAACAATATCTAATTTTGAAAAGTATGTTCTTCCTCAGATTTTGATGCGTGGTGAAGACTATTATGAATCTGATGCTGTGTTGGAAATAGAAGAGGAATCTCCGGGTGAATGGATTGCAACGGTTTGCGGTACGGAGAATTATGAGGTAACTGTATCGATGGAAGGGAATGAGATTATTGCTTGGGAGTGTGATTGTCCTTACGATGGAAACATTTGTAAACATGTGGTGGCTACGCTTCTGGCAATTCGTGACAGTCGAGGCAAAGCCGGTCGTTTCTTGTCAGCTAAGGAAGCAAATACACAGTTGGGGTTGTTGGGAAAGAATATGCCCCAAACTGTGAAGGATAAAGAAGTAGAACAAATCCTTTTGTTTGCGGAATCGGACAAGTTGTCCGATTTTATTCAGAAATACGCTTCTTCACATTCTGATTTTAAGTCCGCTTTGTTAGAGACTTTTTTACCAAAGAGACCGGCGAAAAAGGTGGATTATCGAAATGAAATAGAGAGTTGCTTTCATTCTTCATATAGAAAGTACTTTAAGAAAGGACGATATTATGAACCTGAGTTAGACTGGAATGAGGTATCTGATAAAGTAGATGGATATTTGGCTAAAGCCACTCTGTTGTTTCAACGGGAGGCTTTAGAAGAGGTGGCGACAATTGCTCTTCAAGTACTTCGCTCTATAGGGGGGAATTATATTGACGAAGACTTTCTATATAATGATGGTGATATTGATTTTGGTATCACTTGTGGAGATGCCGGAGATTTATTACTCAAAGTAGTTCAGCATTCGGGTGCATCACAGGCATTGAAAAAGAATGTATTGAATGAAATTATCCAAATATCCAAACTGGCAACATATCGTGAATATGAAATTTTCGATATGGATGAATTGGTGCAACAGATTATGCTTTCAGTGCAATCTAAAGAGGAGGCTTTGTTGAGTGTGAATCAGCTTATAAAGGAGAGGGCAGAACGTTGGGACCTCTATAAGTTAGTGCTTCGGAAAATAGAAATATTGAAAGAATTGGGTAAGACAACTGAGGTTGAAGCCACTATATCTGAATTTCTTTATTTACCTGAAATAAGACGACAGGAAGTTGAAAAGCTACTGGATGAGAAATGTTATGAGAAGGCTATCAGTATGCTGAATGAAGGAATAGTGATAGCTGAAAGAGGAGGAAGTCTTGGCACATTAAGAGAATGGCAGGAACAGTTGCTTTCCATTTATGAAGAAGTGCATAATGTCGCCAAGGTCATTGAAATGTGCCGGTTATTGTTTATTCATACGAATGGAAGTTTGGATTATTACCATAAGCTTAAGTCGTTGATATCTTCCACGGATTGGAAGGAGTATTTGAGCACATTGATGCAAGAAACGACTTTCTACGATTACTGGGGGAGTGGAAATAATAAAGCAGATATTTATATAGAAGAAAAAGAGTATGATAAATTATTTAGCTTTTTGTCTGCTGTGAAATACAGGCGTTTAGACGCTTTAGTGCAGTATGCTTCCCATCTGAATGCCACCCATTCTTCTCAAATACTTTCTTTGTTTACGGATGATCTTCGTGTTTATGCGGAGAAAAATCTGGGACGGAATCATTATGAATATATAGCCAGGGTGTTACGGGGTATGCGGAAATTGAATGGCGGGAAGGAGGCTGTGAAACAATTGGTGGAAGAATTCAGGGTTTTGTATAAACGTCGTCCGGCGATGATGCAGGAATTGGGGGAGTTCTAGCCATATCTTATTTACCTGTTATCTTTTATTCGAACTTGTCGGAAATGAAAGCAGACTATCTACTAAACGACAGTCTGCTTTATCTTGACACTGTCCAAAATTTTGTGTAAATGGAAACAGGATTCAGTTATAAGTTTCTTCTTATATCTGGATTCTGCTTTCAAATATAAGCATAAATTGGTTCATAATCAATCCCCAGTTTGAAATAGGCATTGTCCATTTCTTTTCAATCTCCATAAGTGAAAGATACACGGTCTTTTTTACGGCATCGTCCGAAGGGAATGAAAGCTTTGATTTTGTGTACTTTCTGATTTTCCCATTCAGGTTTTCAATGAGATTTGTGGTATAGATTATTTTTCTGATTTCCAGAGGGAACTGGAAGAAAACAGTCAGGTCATCCCAGTTGTTTCTCCAGGACAGTATGGCATAAGGATACTTTCCTGCCCATTTCTTTTCCAAATTGTCAAGTTCCGTGGCAGCAACCTCCTTATTGGGTGCATTATAGATATTCTTCATATCTGCCGTAAACTCTTTCTTGTCCTTATAAACAACATATTTACAAGAGTTTCTGATCTGATGTACCACACAGATCTGGGTGGATGATTGAGGGAATACAGTACGGATGGTATCCGTAAATCCATTCAGATTGTCGGTACAGGTAATCAATATATCCTGCACTCCACGCGCCTTTAAATCAGTCAGGACACCCATCCAGAAAGAAGAACTTTCCGATTTACCGACCCACATGCCAAGGACTTCTTTCAAACCGTTCTGTTTCAGTCCGACACAAAGGTAAACGGTCTTGTTTATGATCTTGCCGTTATCCCGTACTTTAAAGACGATGCCGTCCATCCATACTATCAGATAAACCGGATCCAAAGGGCGGTTCTGCCATTCCTGGGCAGCCTGGTTTACCTTGTTTGTAATGATGGAAATGGCGGATGTTGAGAGTTCTATCTCATAAATCTCACGCATTTCTTCCTCTATATCAGAAACACTCATTCCTTTGGCGTATAGAGAAATAACAAGCTTTTCTATAGAAAGTCCACGACTTTCATGCTTGGGTACTGCTATCGGTTCAAACTGACCGCTACGGTCACGTGGAATAGATATGACAGTTTCCCCATGTTCGGTTTGGATTTTCTTCGGATAGCTACCGTTACGTGAATTACCAGTGTTGTTCCCTGCCACAGAATTCTTTTCATAACCCAAATGGGCATCCATTTCGCCTTCAAGCATCTTTTCCAACACTTGGGCATGCAGCTGCTTCAGAAACTTGCTCACATCGGCTTCTGTCTTGAACTGGCTAAGGAACTCCTTGCTTAATACCTCATCAGGCACTACTTGATTCTTTTCTTTCATAATCTTCTTCATTTTGCAAAGCTATAAAATAAAAAATACGGAACTCAACCTGAATCCCGTATTTTCCATTTACACAAAATATTTTATAGTGCCCCTCAGATACTCAAATCCAAAGCGACAATGCAAGCGATCTTTCTAAAGGACTTTCCTTGAATATCGTCATAAAGCAATTATTACAATCTTATTTCAGAGAATTTAATTCAGTAATGCTTCATATACTGACATCATTTTCTTTTTAAACACTTCAAGAGCATAATTTTCTAAAAAACGTTTTCTTGCCTTTCTCCCTAATTGTAGTGCAAGCGTCTTAGAATCCAGCAGCTTTATAATTTGCTCTGAAAGCACTTTAACATCCGGACTACGTTTTCTTTTAATACGCCTTATTGGAGACTTTAGACCGGAAACACCATCAATAACAAGTTCGCTAAGTCCACTGGTATCAGTAACAACCAATGGTAAAGCATGCATCATCATTTCAATAGCCACCAATCCGAATTCCTCATGAATAGAACAAACTACGCCAACATTAGCAATTGTATAGAGCCCATATAACTGCCTTTTATCAATTCTCCCCGTGAATGTGATTCTTGACCAACATTTTTTTGTTCCCCTAAGGCATTCATTAAAATCACCATCCCCTGCAATAATCAACCGACTTTTAGGATAATCAACCAATACACGTTCAAAAGCTTTAATAAGAAAAGGAACTCCTTTTATTTCATCAAGCCTCCCAGCAAATATAATGATTTGTTCATCATCCTCTAGATGATATTTCTGCCGCAATTTCTTATCTTTCCCTCTTTTAAGGTAACAATCCGCTATTCCATTGTTGATTACACAAGCCTTAGAAGTACCGATACAACTTAATTCTTGTAATGCTTTTAATGTATGTTGCGCAACACAAATAATCAGGTCACACCGCTTCATCATCATCCTATACTCCTTTATTTCATCTACTATTTGTTTCTCTGACTGAGTAAGTTTACTTCTCTTTTTATCCACTATACGCTTCAATAAATCAAAATCGCCTAACAGACTGAAACTCCAGTTGGTATAGTGTACAGTCAATACAATATGGCATTTAAAAAGGTGCTTCAAATATTTTACAAGATTATTATCAGGCAGAAAATTCAAATGGAAAATGATTCTGGTATCGCTGTCCTCTGTTATAAGTGTTTTGAGTAAGTAAGCCACATTACGCGAATAATATTGTAAACATGCAGCAATATTACTATAAGGTGTAGGTATTGATATTTGCTGATATCCACCTTTATCTATAATTGTCGTTTCCAAGCAATCAGCATAAAGATGTATCACACAAAAATCCATTTTAGAAGACAACAAGCAATTCGTCAACTGCTTTACATAAGTTCCGATTCCATAATTCATTGCTCTACTGGCCTTCTCTAATATATATATTTTACTTTTCATGATTCTCGAATATCAATTTAAGTGCAATACCTGTATATCCATTATTGCGAATTCCTATTTCCCGAGGAATATTGAATAGCGTTTTAGGAGTATAAGTCGTTTTATCTACTATTATTTCTAATATTGTTTCCCGATCACCTATAACTTCTCCATCCCATATTTTAGACAACTTATTTACCAGCACCCCAGCTTCTTCATCTCCTTTATTCTGCTTCAATGCACAAATCAAATTATTGATATATTCTTTGCTTATGAGTTCATGGGGATTTATTCTTTTACAATATCTACTAATTACATAATAAGCAATTCCTTTCAGTCCATCTTCCAATGAAAAATCCCTAAAACGAGTTACATCCTTCTCTAAAATTTTTAAATCAAGTTCCTCCAAGACTTCATCCCTGTCAGCCTTCACAAAATCATTTTGTATCAGATATTCAATTCCCCAGGCAATTCCACACAGTCCCTTAGCAAAACCGATTGAAGCCGATTGAGTAATCTCTTTATAAATCTCATCCAAAAGATATCCTCCTAATTCTTCATATAACTTGCTACCCGTCTGTCTCGCATAAAGATAGAAAAAGATACAGATTCCCATTTTCCCATTTAACAGTCCTAAATCTCGAATAAAACTAGCATTCAATATTAAATAATGAATAATTCGATTCAACATTTTTGTTTTTTGGCTCATAAGTTTTCTTTTAATACTTTTTTTATCGGTAAGAGAAATCTTTCTAAAAGAGACAAATCATCCGTTATTATTTCTGCTTTTCCTTCCATTTCCAATAAATATGGCAATTCCTTATTATAAGATGTAATAAGTCCTTTGGGTAATAATATTTCAACTATATATATTTTTTTCTTTTCTATTTCTGAAGGTACTAAAGAGATATTTTTTATCACTCCTTTTACAATTCCAAATTCATTATTAGGGAAATTATCAAAACTTACATTTACTGTTTGTCCTATTTTTACTTTACCGGAACGTTCTGCGGGCAGTAGTGCCTTCCCCATTAAAAGACCTTTTTCCTCTGGTACAATATTGAAAATTGGCTCTCCAGAAGCAATGTTCTGATTTATACTCCAATATTGTGTAAAAGTGATTTGTCCAGATATGGGTGCTATTATAACATAACTCAATTCCCAATTTTGAATTTCAGTGATTAATTGTGTGATGTAGTTATTCACTTGGGTCTCTAGATTATTTTTCTTTTCTGAATATTGAAATTCCATGTCTGACAAAGACTCACACATCTGCAATGTTTGCAATTGCATATTGTTTAAAGTTGCACATATATTTTCTAAAGAAAGTTTTCTTTGTAGATAATTATTATAACTATTTTCTAAATTTTCTTCTGACAATAATTTCTGTACAAACAAAGTGGAATCCCTTCTATATTGTTTTTGTCCTATTTCAAATTGTTCTTCGACAAGTATCTTCTGACGCAGTATATCTTGATATGATACTTTATATTGCTCTATTTTTTCTTGTACCCATTTAATTTTTAGAAAATAATATTGTTCCCTTTTAAATCGTATATATTCTGAAAGAGTAAGATAAAACGAGGAATAAAGAGCCTGCAAATTACCAACTTCCAACCCTTTATTAGGCAATAAATTAATAGTATCCAATGAATTGATTGACAAAAGATACTTTTTCAAATACAATACGTCATGAGGTTTTGCACTATTTTCAATAACAGCCAAATAGCTTCCCTTATCGATATACTGATTATCATTAATATATAAATGTTGTATTCTTCCAGAGGATTTCGCAACTATACTTATTGCAGGATTGGTGCTCGTTAAAACTACTGAAGATGTAATAACATCCGGATATTTAAAAAAGGCACTACCTAATAGAATAACAACCACAATAATAGCAGTTAAAGTTATGCCACGACGCAAAATCCAGGCAGGTACCTCTCCAAGAATTTCTTGTACTTCTTCACTTCTTAACT
>OHDR01001017.1_pt1 | contig 10014 bp, 7 predicted proteins | sample 1567001 | NCBI WGS metagenome assembly OHDR01 (sample SAMEA3879553, study PRJEB24766) | human gut metagenome | biome: human-associated habitat; feature: feces | place: USA | collected 1985/1987 | reverse complement strand
ATGACGATGTGGTAGACTACATCCTCATAGAACAAGGAGCCAAGATAGATGCACAAGGCACTGCCAGCAACCCTATCGTGATGACTTCCGAAAAGAAAGAACCAGGCGCATGGGGCGGTATCCACATCTGCGGATACGCACACACCAATGCCGAAGGCGGAACAGGTAGCTCGGAAATAGGCGGCGCACCCTATGGTGGCAATAATGACGCCGACAATTCCGGTACATTGCGGTATGTTCGTGTAGAGTACACCGGATTTGCCTTCGACGAAGAGCACGAAGCCAACGGTATCACCTTCTACGGTGTAGGAAACGGGACAACGGTAGAGTATTGCCAGGCATACATGGGTTCCGATGATGGCTTCGAATGGTTCGGTGGTTCCGTCAATGTGAAGTATCTGGTATCTACCGACTGTAGCGACGACTCTTTCGACTGGACCGAAGGCTGGAACGGCAAAGCACAATTCCTCGTAGCTTACCAAAGCCCCAAAGACGAACTGGGATACGACTGCGACTGCCTGATGGAGTGCGACAACAACGGCAAGAGCTTCGGTGCAACGCCCGTAGCCTGCCCCACACTTGCCAACCTGACACTGATAGGTAACGGAGAGTCTAAGCAAGGTATCCGCCTGCGTGCCGGTACAAAGGCAAAAATCTACAACGCCATTGTAAAAGGCAAAGGGCAATGCCTCACCACCGAAACTACAGAAACAGAAAATGCTTTGATGGATGGTAGCTCCGAGCTGCAATACATCACACTGGCCACGGACATAAGCTGCAAGGAAGGTATCTATTCTTCCAATGAATTCACCAAAGACGGTAACCACAATATCATCAATTATAGCGTCATGTTCACCAACGGCTATGTAGGTACTATCGAAGGCGGGAAAAACCTGAGCGACGACAGTTTCTTCACTCAAGCCGCCTATCAGGGTGCAGTACCCGCAAGTAACGACTGGACACAAGGCTGGACACTGAAAAGCGGTATAGCCGAAGAGACCATTGAAGAGCTGAAAGGTGAAATAACCACCAGCAAGACCCTGACAGAAGGAAAAACCTACTACCTGACCGGAGAATACAAAGTGAAGAATGGCGCCACACTGAAAATAGAACCGGGTGTAACCATCATCGCCAAACACGATGACATCGTAGACTACATCCTCGTAGAACAAGGTTCCAAGATCGATGCACAGGGTACTGCCGAAAACCCCATCGTAATGACCTCCGAAAAGAAAGAAGCCGGAGCCTGGGGTGGTATCCACATCTGCGGATATGCACACACTAACGTAGCCGGCGGCACAGGCAGCTCGGAAATAGGCGGTGCCATTTACGGGGGTAACAACGATGCCGACAACTCCGGTACACTGCGCTACGTGCGTATCGAATACAGCGGATACGCTTTCGATGAGGAACACGAAGCCAATGGTTTCACCTTCTATGGCGTAGGCAACGGCACCACAGTAGAATATTGCCAGGCTTACCAAGGTTCTGATGACGGTTTCGAGTTCTTCGGCGGATCCGTTAACATAAAATACTGCGTATCTACCAGTTGCAGCGATGACTCCTTCGACTGGACTGAAGGCTGGAACGGAAAAGCCCAGTTCCTTGTAGCCTATCAGGAAGCAGCGGAAACACTAGGGTATGACTGCGACTGTCTGCTGGAATGTGACAACAACGGTACGAACTTCGCTGCTACTCCCATTGCCCACCCCATCCTCGCCAACCTCACACTGATTGGCAACGGTGGCAGCAAACAGGGCGTACGCCTGCGTGCCGGAACACAAGTGGAGCTTTACAATACGCTTATCACCGGCAAAGGGCAACCTCTGACCGTAGAAACCACAGAAACTGAAACAGCCCTGAAAGAGGGTGTATCTAAACTGGAGTACGTAGCTATCAGCAAAACATTGTCTTCCAAAGAAGGCATTTACACCAACGATATGTTCGCAGCAGCAACGGGCAACCTCACTACACAGAACTTCACTTGGGAAAATCTCTACGAAGGCACTATTGATGGTGGCAAAGACCTCAGTGCCGACAGTTTCTTCACCAAAGCCGAATATAAGGGAGCTGTAAAAACAGGCGACAACTGGACAAGCGGCAACTGGATCAAACAATAAAACGAGAAACACACATAATTCACGAAGCAATAGCTTCTACAAAGGCAACGCCGGACAAGTTCAGAGGAACTGTCCGGCATAAATTCTCATCTAAGAGAGAAAATATTCTCATAGGGATGAGAAAATATCGAGAATCGGTGCCGATTATCTCAATTAAGCCTTTCGCGGAAATCTTCACCGGATGGTGACTGGAATACGTGAAGATCAAACTCAGAAATAATAGCCAACAGATGGTCGAAGACATCAGACTGCAAGTCTTCATAAGGTATCCAGGATGTGGTTGCAGAGAAGAAATACAGTTCCAACGGTATACCGTGATCGGTAGGCTGAAGCTGGCGCACCATGCAAGTCATATTATGATTCACCCCCGGATGGCTCTTCAGGTAACAATTCAGATAGGCACGGAAGACACCAAGATTCGTCTGGCGACGACCATTCACAAGGATGGAGTTATCGATATGATGTTCTTCATTATACTCCTTAATCACTTGTTCCGTCTGTTCAACATAGTTTGCCAAGAGCTGTATCTTGCGATACTTCGCCAACATTTCAGGCGTACAGAACCGCACACTGTTCATATCGATATTGATAGAACGTTTGATACGGCGTCCGCCACTCTCCTGCATACCACGCCAGTTCTGGAAAGAGTCGCTTACGAGCAAGTAAGGCGGAATAGTAGTGATGGTTTTGTCGAAATTACGAACCTTCACTGTATTCAATGACACTTCTATTACATCACCGTCCGCTCCATACTTAGGCATAGTGATCCAGTCGCCTACTTTCAGCATATTGTTGGCAGAAAGTTGCACACCGGAAACAAAGCCCATGATACTGTCTTTGAATACTAACATCAGCACGGCAGCCGAAGCTCCCAGACCGGTGAGTAATACACCGGGCGAACGGTCAATCAGTATGCTGACAACGATGATACCACCGACAAAATAAAGGATGACCTGTACTGTCTGCAAGAGTCCCTTCAAAGGACGGTCGCGAAACTGTTCCTTCTCGCTATATACGGTATAAACCGCAGTAAGCAAAGCGCTGATAAAGCTAAGAAACATTATAATAATAAAGATGAGACAGAAACGCAGGATAAGCGCCAACGTTGCCGACTCTGCGTCGGAAAATGCCAGAGGAAGCAGGATATAAATAAGAATAGGTGCCACCATACGGCTAAGATGCACCATCACTTTGCGGTCGAAAACAATGTCATCCCAGGTGGCTTTTGTTTGCTTTACCAAACGCGAAACGACTTTCAGCAAGATCTTCCGGCAAACAGTATCCGCCAGATAAGCTACCAGGAGAACTCCCAGGAATGCTATAAATTGATCTAACTGGGCAGCCAATGACTGGCTGAAACCTAAAGCCTGAAGTCCTTCGTTAATTTGTTGTACAATGCTCATGATACTAAGAATTAATTTTGGTGTTAATGGTTAGTAATTACCGCTCCCTGTTCAGGAAGTCTCCTATATCTTCTTTTAACCACTGATACAAGTAAAGGTTCTTGTATCCGCTGTTCTTTTTTAACATCAAGCTGACGTTGGTCTGGCTATTCTCATAGCTGGTCAGTTCGTTATGGAATTGCTCGTTGTGGGCAGCCAGACGCTTAATTTCCTGTTCGCGCTCGCGACGCAACACAGTACATACGGGGATAAGAAGTTTCATCACAACACCATCCATGAGGTGATGCCCCTGTATGTAGAGATAAGTAGTATCAGGATTCAGTCCCAGCTTCTCCAGTTCCACACCCAAAGCCTCCACCGACTTGATATTTCGCGGAAAACGTCTGCGCATCTCGGAAAGTTTCTTGGCAACGGCACGCTGCACGGGCTCCAGTGTTCGTTCGGGATGATGTACATTGACTTCCTGCAAGCGGGTGCAGGCATTGAAGTCATACATCGGAAAAGTATATGTATCTCGTTGGCGATAGAACCAGACGTTCCATAGAAAGAGCGGATAGACAATTTGCGAATAACGCTTCAGGAAAGCAGGAAAATCTATCAGCATACGGTCGTTCAACGTAGCCTGCACGCAAACTTCATGCAAGCTTTCAGCATAACAATGGAAATTCTCGATGGCATATGCGTACGTCTGAAATATGTAGGGACTACTGTTTATCTTATGTGAAACGCTCGTTTTGCCTTGTAACAGAAAGTCGTAGTCACTGTCCACACAGGCTATCAGGCTCTTGCCCAGTTCAGTAGTGTTCAGCGTATTCATCAGCACCATCTTCTTACCCTTGGCAAGAGAGGTAGCCGAAGGCAGCATCACCTGAAAATAATATTCATCTGTCTCGAACTCAGCCAACAATGTGCGCCAGAAAGCTACATCATCGTAACTTTCCACATACGCCACAATGCGACGCCGCGCCTTCTTAGGATAAAGCTTGTTGGCGGCATTGAAATAGGCGGATGTAAGATTATGTTTTAAAGAAGTAGCCATGGTTATATTATCACTTTATCACCTTTATTTATATCTCAGTCGAAATATCGCTCACTTCCGTCACCGCATCCAGCCAGCCTTCCATGATGACGGCGGGAGAATGAGTGGTAAGTATCAGTTGCACATTGGGATTCAATTCACGTATCATACCGATAAGTTTTTGCTGCCACTCGATGTGAAGAGAGGCTTCGGGTTCATCCATAAAGAGGACACAATGGGCATTGTCGCGCACCAGCACGGTGAGCAGGATAATCAGCATCTGTTTTTCACCGGAAGATAGTTTATAGGGCAACAGGCGTTCACCGTCCTGATAGAAGATGATTTCATTACTGCGGCGATCTATAGTTTTGCGGGTATAGCTGAATAACTGATCCATCAGATCCTGGAACTTCCGCTTGGGAAGGGATAAGGAAGCGGCTTGTGAACGCTGTTCCTCATCACCGGAAAGGAGTTCGATCATCTTGTTGCCAATATTCACCTGGTAATCGAGGTATCGACGTTGCAAGAGATAAAGTTGCCAGTCCAGTTCGGATTTGACGTTCGGATCGGCCATGCGGGCGGTAAAGTCGCCCATAATCAAGGGGCGATCGTAACTACGAATTACGTCGTAAGGAATATACGTGGCATCCGGACGGTCGAAGGTAACACGTACGCCCTCTATCTCGCCGTTCTTTATCTCCCCCGAAAGTTCTTCCAGATAGTGGACGGAACGGTTAAGGATCGTGGTTTTCCCCACTCCGTTGATACCGGAAAGGATATTCACGTCGGGACGTAAGTCCCAAGCTATGTCAAAGCGATCCCACAACCTGTGTATCTCTATACGTTTGATGTAATTAGCTTGTTCTTCCATAGTTTTTGCTTTTAATTAAAGCAAATATACGTGATTATCTTTTATTTCCACGCCCGGAAATAGAAAAATCACTTCTCATCCGGTAAATCAATGCAGAAACATGCGCCATCCCGATAAGATGTATCGAGATAAATGGAACCACCCAGACGAGTGACAATGAGGCGACAGGAATAAAGACCTAAGCCTGTGCCAGGCATGAAGTCATCCAGTTTGGTAAAACGGTCGAATATGTATTCGGCTTTGTCGGCAGGGATACCGATCCCCGTATCACTTACCATAATACGAATCTTCCCACCGGTACGCATCAGATTCATACGGATAGTACCGGCAGTTGTAAACTTCGCGGCATTGTTCAGGATATGTTCTACAACGTGTTGCAGATATTTGTCATTCGTTTTTACAAGGCACTCATCCAGTCCGGATTCAAACAACCAGGTGATTCCGGATTTTTTCGTTTTTCCCTTACACATATCCAGAAGTCCTGCACAAATCGGCAATATATCTATCCGTTCCATAGGAAATAACTCCAGCGAACTGCTTAAATCCGATACTTGCAGGATATCCTCGAACAATTCGGTCAATTGATTAGAGTTCTTTTCAATGATGACCGGAAAATCTTTCTTGTCTTCCTGATCCAAGTCTTCATTCAGTAACAAAGTACTGAAACCACAGATAGCATTTAGCGGAGTACGTATCTCATGACACATGGATTGGAGGAATTCTGTCTTCATACGGTCACTCGCTTTGGCACGTTCACTTTCCTCAGCCACTTTTTCATTAGACAGAATCAACGCCTTCAGTCGTTTCGTCAACAAGTACTGATAAAGCCCCCAGATAAAGAAAACCAGAAGCAGGACTATGAGCACAACAAAAGCGACGCAATGATAACGTGCCTGAAGTTCTGCCTGTTCTATCTTCAATTTATCCACTTCAAACAACGAACGCATCTCGGCCAACTGCTTATTCGTCTCTTCCACATGATTACCTTCCATCAGACTGGTGTACTCCCAAAAAGCGTCAAATCCTTCTTTGTAATGTTGTTTCCATCGGGTAACCAAGTTAATCTTCTTCGCCAACAACTCTGTCCGACTGTTCGTATCGGCAGAATCCGTTTGTTCCAGCAGTTCATCGATGGTCCGCATGGCAAGGTCATACTGTGCCGTATAAAAATAGTAACGGAAAGCGGACGGCAAAAGCCACTCTTTATTCTCTTCCGGCGTCTTGACCTGATAATATTCCTTCATCCGGGAATAAATTTCATCAGCCCTTTTCCTTCCTATGATATCTCCGAAGTAAAGAAGCTCGCTATAAACACCCATACGCAAGGCTTCACGACTACGGGTGCGGATATAAGCACGTCTCTTATAGAAAGGCAATTCAAACTGATTGTCATAGAGTTGTTCCGTTTGTTCCAAGGCCTCCACCGCTTTAGCGGCTTCCTCAGCTTTTCCTTCCGCACGGTATATGAATTCGATACGGGTCAGATAATACCAATTGAACTTATAACTGACCTCGAACGGCAGACCGCTGACCAAATGGTGAATGTTCTTCAAATGAACAATGCGGTCTTCTGAATTGGCAACAGACGGTGAAAAGTAACTAATGCATTCCATTGCCGAACAAAGTATCATTTCCCACTGCACTTCCTGCGACTTATCCGAGAGATTTACCTTATGACGCTTATACCGTGAGATTTCTTCATTGGCTTCATCAGGTTTCTCCGCCTCATCCATCTTGCAAACAGAAGGAAAAGCTTTGAGCCATGCCATATAAAAGTCCTTATAAGCCCCTTCCAGACACTCTTCTCCTATCTGCTGATAGTAGTGCAAAGAGTCAGGTTCATCTTTATAACTGCGACAAAGAATATCCAGTGTCTCAAAAATATATATCTGATTTTTCAACTGAATGGCCAGTTGCAGCGATTCGTTAATATAGGTACGTTTGCTTGTCACATCATCGGACAAGTCATACAAGTCAATATACAGCTCCATCCTCTGCTGTTTGTCTACGGAATTGTCTTGTAGTGTTTGCAACAGGTGTTTTCTGGTCTGATTAACATCAATCTCCTGAGCAACACTAACTTGCAGACAAAAGAATATGAACCAGAGGGTCGTTATAATTTTTATCAAGTAGTTTATCATATTCGGACAATTTGAAGAACTTGTCACTTAAGTTGCAAATATAGAATAAATTGGAGGTTAGAACAAATTTATTCGTATTTAACTGTCGTGAGAAGTCTTTCTATGATTTCACTACAAGTAGGCGTTGAAGGAATTGATATCTATATTATTGACAATCAGCATTGTTGTATATGCATATCCAAACTATCCGTAGCTGATAAAGCCAGTTTATTTTTTATACGCTGTTTAGCTTTCAATACAGACCGGGGAACTATATTAAAAAGAAGAGCGATTGTCTTATTATCCAAACGGGCCCGTATCAGATAGCATAACCTCAATTCCTGGACACTTAAACCAAATGACATCAATTCTTCTGACAGACACCCCCCATAAAATAAATCTATGACGATAAACAGATCCCTCCATTCGGCTTCATCCTTAATTATGCCATAGGAAGGCTTTTGATGGAGACACAACAACTGTCCCATTGCCACTATCAAAGAAGAAGAACATTTTGTTAATGCCGAAACCTTCTGGTAATCCTTCAATTGCTTTGTCAACTGTTTATTACGGTACTGCAAACAAGCATTCCAACTATCCTTAGACGTATCCATATCCATCATGTTATATCATATTCATCTATCAATCTTCGTTTTACACCAATCATCTCCTATCTTTTCCACTTCGCTCCTCATTTCCCTAATAGCGGTGGAATAGACTTTCGGCTCTTTAGTCAATACAATCCGTTGCATCTTCTCAAACTTCTCTCTATTCCGGTAGCCCGGCTCCGCATAGAGTTTTGCCAGCAGATAGTAGGGATAAATCCGCCCCGGCAAACGGTGGACTGACGCCCAATAATAGGTTTCAGCCTTCTCATAGTATTGCATTTCCTGATAATTCTTACCTATTATATTCAGTATCATTGGGTCAGTGCTATATAAGGCAGCTTGTTCCAGAAACGAATTAGACAGATCATAACGTCCTGATTTATATAAGCTGTGTCCATATTCAAATAAGAATTCCCCTCTTTCGTCCAACTGCGGATAGAGCTTATGGTAAGCCTCATTGGCAGCAGTATAATTTCCCTGATGATAAAGCATCCTCGCATACACCCAATCTCGGCAGGCATCTTCCTCCCGTTGCCATTTACCGTTAAGCCCCACTGTCCATATCAGCGCACAAGTGCCGCAAATAAGAAATTTTCCGCCCACATCTCCGGCCCCACAAGCAAACAGCAGGCATATACCGGTTACCATGAAAACCGGGAAATGCATGGGATAAGAAGAAAAAGAGAAAACGAGCAAGGATATGAGTGCTCCGCAAATTTCATAACGCCCCCATTTTGTCCCTAGCCACAGACCTGCCCCAATAGTCGAGAAGAACATGACACCAAGCATAACTCCTGCTGTTAACGCCAACTCCAGATATTCATTGAAAGCATATTCCGGACTTCCGGCCACCCTTTCTTCCCACTCGGCATAATCTCCCTGGGAAAAATAAGCTTCCTGCGCCTCACCATAAGCAAAAGCGAATCCCTTATCACATCCCCAAGGGTACTTGGTTATAGCCTGACAGGTTATTTTCCATAAAAACAAACGTCCCAGAGCAGAGTCCGGCTTCAAGAAGAAAGCTCCGGCACCTCCCACTATCAACACAAAAAATATCCCTATCCCATAAGAGATATATCGTTTTTTATACCTTCTCCATAGTATATTCCATTTACGCCTATCCCGATGCATGTATATCACCCATACACAACCTATCACGGCAGCCACCCAGGCCGAACGGCTCATTGTAGCCGGTAATACGCAAAGAATCAGTACTCCCACTACTCTTTCTCCAACTTTAAAGAAGCGCTCATCCACTTCCATGTCCCGAATTGCATATAATGATGCAGGCAGACAGGTAGTACCATTGCCAGATATCCGGCATACGGACCGGGATTAAAAAAAGAACCGGTAAGTGCATAACGAAAATGACCGGAAGCAGAAAAGCCATACAACTGACGTAGTCCCCAAACGGCTTCAATTCCTCCAAGAAGTATCAGACTCCATGATACACAAGCGGAAAAACACGAAAAGGATAACATCTTCTTCCTAGAAGAACCATCGAAAAGCTGAAGCAGACAAGCTGCAACGATACAACCGGCTGAAAACAATACAGCCTTTCCAAACCAAACCCACTGCCCGATAGTTTCTCCGGCAAGAAGTTCAGGTGTTGTTACACAGACCAGGCTCAGTGGAGAGCAAACAGCAAGAAAATGTAACAACACAACGGCTGTGTCTTTTATTTTATGTATCCATATCTTTATTCTATTCTCTTCCATATTCTATCCCATCTTATCCTATCCTTCTCCCTATCTACCGACTTCCATATCCTGACAGCCTTGCCCACGATTAGAGGTTCCGGCAACAGTCCCCAATAGCGGGAATCCTGAGAATTCATCACTTTATCTCCTGTAACAAAGTAATAATTCTCTTTA
>OHDR01001014.1_pt1 | contig 10029 bp, 13 predicted proteins | sample 1567001 | NCBI WGS metagenome assembly OHDR01 (sample SAMEA3879553, study PRJEB24766) | human gut metagenome | biome: human-associated habitat; feature: feces | place: USA | collected 1985/1987 | reverse complement strand
CATACTGCCATGTATCCCAATTGAACGGACCAATTTTTCTAATCTCATCAAAAATGAAAATCTCATGCACGTTATCCGTTTGCTGGAATCTATACACAACTTTTTTCTGTTCCATGTTCTTTTCCTTTCCCTGTTATTACTGTTTAACGGACAGCTCCGAGATAATTGGATCACCTCCTATGAATCAAGTTTCTTGTGCCGCATTGTTGCTTCCCTCCCCTCCGTAATTCTTTGTCAGAGCTCGCTCTGTACTGAATTCTGTATTGAGTAACGGATATCCGACCATCTCTCTGATTTCGTCGAGATGGAATCCAATTCCTCTGAGTTTATCAAGATTTACTGCACTGTCTACAACATCAACATGTTTAAAGCGTGCAAGCCATACCATGACTTTCTCGTTTTTACTGCAGTAATCATCCTCTCCGACAACATAAGCTGTCAAAGTATCATTTATCACTTCTGCTACCGGACTGACAGCATATGTGATAAATTCATTTGTTGCGTCTGATTTTTCTGTGATATTGCCATTAAACACAGCCTCTGGAATATCGAAAGCATTTGCCACCTCGTTATTGATCTGCAAAGCCATCTTTGCCAGTTCTTCAGCTTTCACTGCTGTATTTATTTGCAGCTGTTCCACGGATGCATTTTCTTGTTCTGTTAAAACTTCAAGGGCATCTGACGTCAGTAGTTTTTTAATTTTTAAAACATACTGGTCTTTTGTCATTACCTTGTCTGTACCATCTGCCTGCTTTTCTCTGAATGATAATGCATTCGTTCCAAGCTTCAATTTGAATCTTGGTTGGCTGGACAGCTGCATCATTGCATTAATGGAATCCATCGTCTTATCAAATTGCCCTACTACATTCTGTAAGTACAATCGAATCCTTGCATTGTCATATCTTAGATGAATCACTTCATCAGATTGAAATGTGCTGAAAATTGTAAGATTTTCACCTCCGCAGCTTAACATCACATCTTTGTAAACTCGCTTCGCCATCACTTCATTCGTGTGTGACCATGATGTTGCTCTGTAATATTTACCTTTTAGCGGAATAATCAGAGCTTCCTGTTCTGTTAGCAGCTGCTTAACCACTTCCGTCCAGAACACTGTCCCACATTCGTTGTCATTGGGCTGTACGTTTAGCCTGTATTCTTTCTTGTGTTTTTCTTTGCTCTCCGTCTGGATCAGTATGTCAGACTTTGCTATTGCCTTGGCGATCATCATAATTGCTTTCTCGATGGCAAGCTTTGAAAGATTCAGCTTTTCCATGTCAACTGCAATGATTTCTGCCAAAGACTGTATTTCTTTGTTCCTGTCTTGGAATAAAAAATCAAACATTTTCTCTTCTCCTGTTAAACATAGATTATCTGAACTTCCAGCTCATCCTTGCAGAACATAGCCACATCGAAAGCCATAAATCCATCATTTTTTCTCAATTTCGGTTCTATCTTGCCGAAATTTTTATTTCCAAACTTATCCTCGCTCACGCTTGTGTTATTCGTGTACCACCGCATGATTGCTGATGCTCCGAAGTTGATCATCCCCTGTGAGAACATGGACTGGATGAACGGTGCGATGATCCCAGTGGCTGATGTTATCTTTCGAATCAGTCTGACAATGCCATGCGGATTCTTCTTGTCTTCAATCGTGAGTCCTCTTTCCTCAAAGGCTTGCTTGAACAAGGTGTATCTATATGTGTCCATTGCGATTTTCTTAACTTCGTAGCTTCGCATCTGCTCCATGCACCAATCAACAATTAGATTCACGTCAATTACTGGTCCAGGAACAACTTCAAAGTCCTCAAATTCTGCTTGTCCAGCATTTCGCAATGGAAATTTAATGAAATCAATAAACGGAGAGTCTGCACAGATCCATGTGTGTTGTCTCCATATCCATTCTCCATCATCTGTCTTGGTCAGAATACCTGCAGACGCGAAGTCGCGCACATCCGCATAGTCAATGCCGATCACTGCTGCCTGTCCTCGCGTGTCCAATGTTATCCGCGGAATCTTTCGTTCCAGTTCTTCCATTGTCTCGCCTTCATAACATGCTCTCAGGACATTTTGCCATGTTGTGACCGTCTCCTCTTCCTTTCGTGCCGATCTGTCCATTCGTTTTGTAATAAATTCAGCACGCTTTGACGGAATCTTCTTCATTTCCAGATAATCATGCATGATCTGATTCGCAAGAATCGGCATATATTCCATCGACGGATTCGCCTTATGCCATGCCTCCGGATCATCAACTTCCTTCATGTCATCAATCTCGCAAATAAAAGGGAAGTACCCTAGCAGATTCTCTCCCGTCTCCAAGATTTCTGCACACATTGCCGAAATTTCATCCAACGGACCGTCTCTGACATAGCCATCTGTTGTGATAATAAACTCTCTCGAATGCTTGACCTTACCAAAAGAGGATTCAAATACATTGATCTGGTCATAGTTCTCGTAGGCATGGATTTCGTTCAGGACAAGACATCCTGTTCGCTTACCATCCTTGGTCTTTGCGTTCGAAGTGTTGTATTTCATCTCCGATCCTGTTGCCAGGTTCGTGATAAGTTCCTTTGTGACCGAAAACTTTCCCTTGAATTTTGGATTATCATGTAGCATGTCATAAGCTACCTTGAATGTGTCCTTAACCTGGCTCTCTGAGTTCGCCACAATTTCAACATGGTAATTTTTCACTCCGTAGAGCGGAGTCTGAAAGAAATTTACCAGCGGCACGATGAATCCATCTTTACCATTTCCACGCCCTTCCTTGATGAAGAACTTTGAAAATACTGGAATGTCATCCACATACATAAATGCAAAGGCATAAATGAACTTTTGGAATGGAAATAGTTCGTAGTAATTTGTTTTGCAGTACTGTAGACAGTTCCTATATGTTTTTTCGTCAAAAAAAACATCGTTTCGCTTCAATGTCGGCTTCACGATGTTTTCTATCAGTAATTTTCTCTTTTTATTTATCCATTTCGGATGCTCTTCGGCATATTTGAGATAGTCGTCAATTTCCTTACAAGTAACCATCAGTCGGTTGCTCCGGTTCCGGAATTGGTTCTTTCAGTTTCAGGTCTGCAAGAATCTTTAACATGGTTGCTGTAGTCTTCTGCAGATTGACCACAGATTCATTCGCTTTTTCTACGCTGACACCATTCCCATTGATGGTCTCATATCGGATTCCTTTTTTCCTAATATCTGCAATCAGTTTCTTTTTCAATGACCAATAATATACATAATCATCAACTAAATCCTTATAGAATTCTGCGTTCATTCCACGCAACTTCAACTGCTTTACTAACGATTCTTTTATCTCCGTCTGTGTCAGTGTTTTCTTCCTCTGAGTCAATCTTTTCACCACCTTTTTCACTCAAATCATGTCATTTTTATCAATTTTTCACTTCTTTTTTCGCTCTTTTTAAGCCTTTTTTGAAGTTGTCTGAAAACTTTCCTTCTTATAGTGAGTCCTGAAATTTGACCACCCCTGCCCTTTTCACGCGAGATTTTAAAATTTCTCCAGAGTCATGGCTACATCCCCGTTCTTCACTCAGGAAAAATCGCTGAGAATTTACCGGGGGGTCTATTTAAAAATTGAGGACAGCTGCGGACTCGAACCGCACATGCGACGGCTTGCACCGTCCGCTTGTCTCCTCCTAAGCTATGTCTGCCCTCAGTGTAGCTACCATCTTTCTTTGCTCGCAAGCTTCTTCTTTCTTTGGAATCTTCTTGGAGTCCTTCCATGTCGCAGATTGTGACACTTCACACACAGACTGATCAGGTTGTCATCTTCCAACCCTAGCTCCGGATGCTCTTTTAGTTCAACAATATGATGCACCTCTTCAGCTCTTCTGATCTTTCTGTCTTCTCCTTGCAGGATGCGGCCTGCTGCCACTGCATCCTTCAATCTCTTTCTGCAGTCCTGGCACTCATAGTGATCTCTCTCAAGTATCTGCATCCTCTTATGTTTCCATGCCGCTGCATTGTAAAATGCTTTTGCTTCTCTGTCTGTCATTTTCTTTCCCTCACGCACAAAAGACACCCGCTGGCATTCAGGTGTCTTTTCCAAGGAGTATTGTAGAAGTATCTGTCCGTCTTTCGACAATACCATATTAGCATGAGCAAAACTCCAGTGAACTCCACTCTTTAATTAATTTGAATCTTTTTCAGTGCTCTCCCATGTAACTCGTAGATCCAGCTCTCACTGTATTCCATGAGTTGTGCTATCTGCCACCACTCAAATCCTTTGATATACCTGTAGAACATAACATCTCTTTCGTCCTGATCATCTAACTCATTAATTCTGTATTCTATGTCCTTATAGGTCTGTACCTGCTTTACTCCCTCTTGATACAGCTTGTCCTCTCTTTCCTGAAGAGCTGCCACGTAAGAACTTAAATCGCTTTGATTGGATCCATGTGGCATCCCATCATTATTCGATGAAGGATACATCTTCATATTCCTGATCTCTTCAATCTCTGATTCGATCCTCTTGATTCTCTTCCCATGTTTTCTGTATGCCCTGAGATAGGTTTTCTTCCTGTCGTTCTCGTTTTTTACATTGTTCTCTTCCAGTCTCTTCTCCATTGGCATCATCTCCTATCTTGTACTTTCTCGCCAAGTATTCTGCTACATCTCCATGCCACAACTGCTGCCCCTGCGCTTCGATCAGCTTTCCTGCCTGGCATGCTGGCCGATGAAACTTCTCGTCTGCCTTCCGATCAGGTGGATGTTCTGCCATAGCAGCATAATGTTCTTTTTGGTTCTGCTGGATTTCCGCAGGACTCCAGCGTGTGTCTGTACTTCTTTTCACTGTTCATCACTCCAATCAAGAGCCTGCCCGCAAAATTTGCAGCGTGGGCACGATGCTTGTCCGTTCCATGTTTCAATCTTCTTTTGTCTCTGCTTCTCTAATGCTTTAACTGCCATTTTCTTTGCTTCGATGTTTTCTTCACTGTTGGATGTATCCAACCCCTTAATAATTCTGATTGCATCTTCAATATTCAACTTTCTTTCTCCCTGCTATGTAATCCAAAGACACATTATATATATCTGCATATTTGATTGCTTCTCCTAACGTCAGCCCTTTCCTTCCTGTTTCAAGATCTTGCAGTCTTTCCTCCTTCATGTCTAGCTTGACTGCTGCCTCTTTTCTTGTCAGTCCTCTGATTTTTCTTAGATACTTCAGACGGTTTCCTGTTGTTCCTACCGGTCGTAATATAACCATTGTAATCAATCCCTCCCTTCGTGTCCCATGCGCAAATGTCGCAATCTTCAGGACATACATTTGCCTTTATTGCTCTTTTGCACATCTCCATTCTTGTTCTTATGTCTTCCTCGTAGTCCTTTATAATTCCAAGTTTCCTTAGAATCTTATAAAACAGTGACTTTTTTCTCACGTCTCTTTTTTCCTTCCGTCGTTCTTTCCATTTCCGCAGCCACTCAAGCTGTGCTTGATCCTCTTGCTCTCGCCTTGTCATTTTCCAACCTCGCTTAATCTGCTCCATGCACATTCTCCTCTTCTAACAGTTCAGGATTGTCAAATGCGTTGCCGACAACTTCCATCTCATTTAACTTGATATACGTGTCCGTAAGTGGCATCGAATAACAGAACGGCTCGCATTTACTTAATTCATCCGTTGGAATCACTTCATAATGCCATCCAATTACACTGTCTATCACTTCTTCGCTTTCTACTTCTATGACGTTAAACTCTCCGAATACTGCTTTTACAAGATCATCCGGATTACCATGACACATCAAAATGTCGTTTTCCCATATTTCCTCGCCTTTTAAATCAGTCAAATTCGCATATCGGCAAATCGTATTTTCATCAACAAGGAATTCACCCTCGAGACTTTTATCGTAAATATAATCCTTGTCACTAAGATAGCCATGTACCCATGTCCCATTAAGATGCTCATTACCTGGAATTGCATGAATATGTTTCGCTCTGAAAAGTATTTCTCTATTCATAATATTCAACTGCCTCCAACTTTTTTCTGATTTCTTCTCTGATATTTTCATGCAACTCATTTAAATCCCATCCGTCAGCGTATGTAAATAATATATCTTCACCATCTTCCGTAAATGGTAAACCTTGCGCTACCCAAAACTTTGTACAGCTATCAAAACCAGTATCTTTGAAAATCTCGCAGTTATACAATTCTTCTAACTGCTTTTTAGAATATTTATTCTTCATCTCTCCCACCTCGCTTAACTACCGGAATGTCCGAGAATACCACCGTAGCCCGCTCGTTTTCGGATGCTGCTACAATCACAATCTCTATGTCATCATATCCAAGCATGAATTCCGGAATGAGGTAGATTCCGTACTGCTCGACAGCTCCGTGATTGTTCCTCATGTAGCCAGACACAAATTCTAACTTTTCATCCAACAGTTTGTGTGCTTCCTCTTCATCGTACCGCTTTGTCAAGTGTGTGATTGCCTGCTCTATGCTTAAACTTCCTGTCCACCAGAAAAACGGCTTAATTTCTTCGATATGCTCAAACTTGCTATCTGCTATAATCTCTTTCATCTGTTTCTCTCCTTCCGCTTCATCCACCTTACGCATTTTCTTGATATATTCTCGAACCGTCTGGATCGTTGAAAGTACTCCGTCATAAAAAGGATCGATTCTTTCATGCTCTGCAATTGTTGCTTTTGTTTCCTCTTCTGCCTGATCCAGCCAATCAACCAAATCTCTCGCGTCTCTTTCTGTCATATCTTCTCCTTCTTTCCATTTCGTCTCTTTCTTCGCAGTACATTAATCCCACGTACTGTCCATAGCTCATTCCTTCCTGTCTTGCTTTTGCATTTATCTCAACTAATTCGCTTTTCCAAGCTGTTGATTTCTGTCTTTTTGGCACTTGTCTGCTCCTTTCTCCTCCCTGCCGCATCCAGGGAGGAAGTCTTTGTTATCATGTTGCAGTATTGTGACATACTTTTATCTCCACGCCATTCAGCGGAGGTAACTATAAATAATTTTTCTTATACCTTGCTGTCCATTCTTCTCTTGTGTGTGTCTGCTCATATTCTGTCTGTGCTATTCTGCATAGTAGTTCCCGCATTTCTCGGTTATTGTGGACCGCTTCCGGTCCTTCTTTGTGATGGTTCCGACACAGATCTACCTTGAGTCCATCTGCCTCAGATAGTTCGCGCTGTCCGGATCCGAACATGATATGATGTTCCTCTGTGTACTTCTTGGAAGGGTCGTCATAGAGTATCAAACAGAGATAGCAGACTCCCTTTCTACTCTTGAGGATGCTCTTTCTATGTGATTTCCTTTTTTTCTTGCAGGCTAATTTCGGAAATGCCATGTCTGAATAATCGATGCTCATAAGATATACACCCCAACTAAGTTTTTCGGATCTCCTTGCATTCGATCAAACCATATGCACGGTTCGCATACTCCTTCAATGTCTTTTCTCAGCTCTTCTGCGGAATCTGCCAGCATGATAATGTTCGTCGGACTGCTGCAAGCATAGACTCTCGCAACATATTTATCCGGTATATCCCGCGGGTGCTTATAAATTGCAATCGATGGTATCGCTATCGCTGATAAGTCCACCTCTCGAAAGCTATGGATTATTTTGTTATTTACTGAGTTCTTCTCCATTTTCATCCACCTCTGCTTCTAACCATTTCTTCCAATACTCTGCTGAATTCAGCATCATGTGAGGCATCTCTTTCACGGATGCTGCCATGTACAGTGCCATCTTGTATGATTCCATTGTCTTCATGTATTCCCATCTGCTGCCGGCCGGATTCTGTTCTTCTTCGGACTTATCCACCGGTTCTGAATTGGCTCCCGTTTCTGTGTTTCTCGCATTTTCTTCCATCTGCTCTGAATTATCCACAGGCTTTTTCACAATCTTCACAGGTTCCGGCATTGCACTGGTGTAATTTTCCTCTTCGTGCTGTCCCGCTCTGATAAAATCGCTCCGTATTTCCGGTGTTTCCCCTGCTTCCGGAAGCATTTCCGGAAAATCTTTCTCAATCTCTGTCTGTCCCGGAATGTCGTTTGGAAGCTCTAGTGGTTTCTCTGTCTCCTGTTTCTCCGGTTTTTTTGGTTTTGGCGGCTTCGCCTTTACTACCTTCGACTCTTTTCTTTTCTCTTTCTTCGGTTGCACTGGTGCAATCTGTTCTTTTTCCGGATATTTCTGTCCGTAGAGCTCCTCCCAGTTCTGTTTTGCGTCTTCCTCTTCTGTGATCAGGACGAGATAACTTAAAATATTCTCCCAGGCAAACTTTTCTTTCAGTCCTTGTCTTACTACCTGTAATATGACCTCGTCCTTCTCATCGTTCAGATAGAGCATAATTCTTCCGCAGCCTTGTGGTCTTACGCTGTAAAGTTTGTCCCCGTCCGGTGCTAACACCTCTTTGATCCGTCCTGTTCCTATACTTGTTCTGACTGCCTCATGCAGTTTTAGATACAGTTCCGGTTCATCCATGCAGATCTGATGGATTGCCTTTTCCAGATTGTCGAGTTCTTTCTGTTCTTCTTTCTCGCCTTCCAAAATGACTTCGATATCTGTGATCTTCTCTTCGCTTTCTATCTCTTCTTTGACCGCCTGGATCTCTGACTTGCTGTATGCCGGTGTCAGCTCTTCTGCTACGCTTTCCGGAAGCGTCAGCATCAGTGCCAGCTTCGCATAGCCAAATCCTTTGTAATGCTCCTGCAGTCTCGGAGAGTAACCACCCTCCGAGAATCTGTCATTGATTCTGATGTATCTTGATACCTGTGTAGCTTCAAGCTTGTATTCCGCCCAGGCGAATTCGTTTACACTGTTGTATCCTGAATTCTTTAAGATATCCGTATCTCTTCCCTGTTTCAGCAAATATCCTGTCATAACAAAATCTTCCACTGTTCTGTTCAGAACGGTATTCATTGCCTTTTTGTATTCCTCATAATCCTGGTACTGTACTAATTCCATCAAACCGCCTCCAGTTCTTTTTCTATCTCTTCTGCTTCAAGGAAATCTTCCGCCAATCCCTGAAGGACTCTTATATTCTTTTTCTCTTCCAGCTCTGCAATATTGGCTTCTCTCTTGATCTTGCTGATCTTTGCCAACTTCTTATCTTCCTCTGTCAGACGTTTCCTGATTGCCTTCTGCCATTCTTTCAGGAATACCCGGATTTCCTCGATTCCCGGTTCTTCGTCATAATAGCTTCTGTGCTGTCTGATTGTGCCTCCCGGCTCTACTTCAATCGTGTAGAATGGGATTCCCGGTGTTTCCTGTCTTCGCAGGAAACAGATATATGTCTCTCTGCTCTCGATCCTGTCAAAATATCGTTCACTGCTGCCGGCACAATGATGCAGTGCACGTCCTTCTTTCACGATATCCACTAATGTGTTCGGTACAATGATCTTATACTCTTCATCTTCGTACTCATATCGGCTCTTGATCTCTTTCAGGATCCCTTCTGCTTCCGGAAACTTCTGCCGCATCTCCTGTGCATATGCTTCTTTTCCCTCTGCATTGTTTTCCAGTTCTTTCAAAATCTGTATCTGCTGCCGGTCTATAACAACTTCATCATGTCTGCGTTTTAACTCTCTTGGACGATAGACCATCTCGTCAGCCATATTTTTGCAACACGCTTCACACATACTGAGATAGTCTTTATATTCTTCAAGAACAGCTTCTGCCGTCATTCCTGCATATTGTTCTTTTTTCTGCCTTTCGATGTAGTTCATGATCTTCTGTGGACTCATATATTTTTCCAGTCCCCGGATGCCGCTTGGTTCTATCTCATTTTTTATCATCCACTGCACTGTCTCTTTTGAAATCTTCTGCCCTGTCTCGTCCGAGTACTGCATCCAGCGGACCATCCTGTTTCCGCCATGTTCATCACGGATCCGGTTGATCTTCTGACGGTCTTGGATTCTGAACATTCCCTCAATGCTTTCCTCTCTCATGTCCAGTGGTCCATAGTATTGTGTCGGATATCCCGGATAGTCTGTACAGCCGATCGTATCTCTCAGCAGATTCCAAAAGCGTCCTTTTGCCAGGTACTCGATCTTCTGTGCA
>OHDR01001010.1_pt1 | contig 10082 bp, 10 predicted proteins | sample 1567001 | NCBI WGS metagenome assembly OHDR01 (sample SAMEA3879553, study PRJEB24766) | human gut metagenome | biome: human-associated habitat; feature: feces | place: USA | collected 1985/1987 | reverse complement strand
ATATGTGTGGGATGCATCTTGAAGCAGCGTGTCGTTTGCTAGTAATGAATAGCGTGTTAGATGAATTTAGATTTTCTAATTGCACATTAGGCAAAGCAGTGCATAGAATTGAAAAGAAAAAGTTGTTAGATGGTAATGTAATACAGGCATTGTATGACTTTGTACAGATATATAATCGTTCAAAACATGAGGTTAATCAGGATGAAACTAGGGAAAGGTTATTTAGTACAGACGATGCAATCGTAGTATATTTTGCAACAAGAATACTTGGAGTAAGTATATTGCAGAAATTAGGAAGAGAAGAGAGTTTTAAAGAATATGATATATATGATTAATGTGTTAGTATATTACAAATGCATTGATAATAAAGGAAAGTTGCGCAAAAATTTCTGCCGGTTACGGCATTGTTGATTGCATTGCTGATTCCTATGCAGCTAATATTCGGAGTAGAAAAGAGCAGAGTAGTCATTTCGGGGGCATGTGGTGTAATAGGAGCGTCTGTCATCGCATTTGCAAAGCTGGTAAAGACAAATGTATTAAGTGCATTTTCGTTTTTGAACCAGATGAACGGTTGGATACTTGCAGGAATTGCAGTGGTGGTGACAGTACTTCTCATACTGCTTTCTTATGCAATTAGTGTAAGGATTATGAAAAAGAAAGAGTTTTAGAAGAATAAATATTTAAGCGGGACATTCATAAATAAATGAGTGCCCCGCTTATTAATACATATTAGAAATTATCCCCATTCCATCCCCAGTTAGAAACAGCCTGATATTTTACATAGACATGATCTGGTGAGATGCCAAGAACATCATTGAAAATGTCACATATCTGTCCAGTAAGTTTTGAGAATGCAGCCGGATTCTCGCTGCCATAGACACTTACTTCAACCATTGCCATAGGCTCGGCATTGCTTCCTCTGAAGTAGAGCTTGTAGTCAGGTTCAAAGCCGACCATGAGCCAGCTTTCTGACTTGCCGGGAATTGTCTGGATAGCCTGACCTAAACGGGTTTTGATTTCAGTTTCCTGTGCTTCTGTAAGAGAAGTGCTTATCTTAGAATTAATAAATGGCATATGTTACCTCATTTCTGCGCCGCAGGCGCGTGTATTCATGTGATGATTATAGCACTTTACATATGTCAAAGAAATATATTAATTGTCAGTACCTTCCTTGATGCCGTGGCGTTCTGCATATCCAGTCAGGATAAGTGTGAGCGCACCGTCGCCGGTTACATTGCAGGCTGTTCCAAAGCTGTCCTGAAGTGCAAATATTGTAAGCATAAGGGCAGTTCCAGTGTCGTTAAATCCAAGCACGCCGGTAATAAGTCCGAGCGAAGCCATAACTGTTCCGCCAGGTACGCCAGGTGCACCGATTGCAAATATTCCGAGAAGCACGCAGAACAGAAGCATAGTTCCAGCTGATGGAATAGTGCCATACAAAATCTTTGATACAGTCATGCAGAAAAATACCTCTGTCAGCACTGAGCCGCACAAATGTATATTTGCAAACAAAGGAATTCCAAATGAGACCATGTCCTTTCTCAAAACCTTTGATTTGCCGGCACACTGGAGTGCAACTGCGAGTGTGGCAGCAGATGACATTGTTCCAATTGATGTAAGGTATGCAGGACCGTAATGTCTGATTACTTCAATCGGGTTCTTCTTAGAATACAATCCTGCAATTGTGTAAAGCAGAGTCATCCAAATGTAATGTCCGATTAATACAATAATTATAATTTTCAGGAACACAGGAACCTGCTTTGTTATTGAACCTTCGTATGAGAGTCCGCAGAAAGTAAGTCCGATGAAAAATGGAAGAATCGGTATCATGATTCTTGATACAATTGCAAGCACAATCTTCTGAAATTCTTCAAGCAGGTCAGAGATTAACTCAGCCTTTGTCCATGCCGCTGCGAGTCCGATCATGATAGAGAACACGAGAGCACTCATAACAGGCATAATCTGCGGAATCGACAATTCAAACACTGCCGCAGGCAGTTCCTTCAATCCATCCGCTGTAGATGAAATTGACAAATGTGGTATCAGCGCATATCCGGCAGCAGTCGAGAACAAAGCTGCTCCGACAGATGAAGAATATGCGATAGTTACTGCAATAAGAAGCAGCTTAGACGCATTTTTACCCATCTGTGTAATCGAAGGCGCGATAAATGCGATAATAATCAGCGGAATGCAGAAATTAATAATCTGGTTAAGAATATATTTCAGCGTCACCACAATATTTAATATGGCCTTTGAAAATGCATTGCCATCCGTCGAACTGAGCACCAGCCCGATAACAACGCCAGCCAGAACACCTACCATCAGCTTGAACGGCAGGCTGTTCCAAAAATTAGTTTTCTTCATTAAATAAATCTCCTTCATTTGTTTGGATAAGAAAAATTATAATATATGGGATTGGAAATAACAATGGAAAGGTTTGGGGGATGGGAGAATTCCAAAATGTAGCTATTAAAAGTTGATTATATTAATTATCAATTATTTACATCCCAAAATGTAGAAATTATATATGTATATTATAATAAGTGACATTAAAAATCAAACAAAGTTTTTTAATCCAAATTGATAATTTATATTGACATCTTAATTCTAAAGTAGTAATATCCAGATATGAACTACATAATTAAGCAAAAGGAGGTGATACAATGATACAGCTATCTTTAGAATTTCAACTTGAAAAGCCACAGTTACCGCTGGAATATGAGAGATTGATGGTTAGTTTCTTAAAAGCAGCAAGCAGGAATTATTCGGAAGATATGTTTGAGCGATTATATAATAAGGAGCATTCAATTATTAAATCATTTACATTCAGTACATATCTGCCAGGTGCGGTATTTAAAGGTGACACTATATTTCTTAGGGACAACAGATTTAAAGTTTTTTTTACAGATGCTGATATGGGACAGATTATAGAATGGTTTAATGCTTTTCAGCTTATGAGATACAAGCAGTATCCTGTCAGTGGCAATTCTATGAAATTGATTTCAATAAGGTCAAGCAATCGTAAAGATATTGTTGATGATGAAATTATTGTAAAGATGCAGAGTCCATTGATTGTAAGACGGCACGACAGTGTGACTAACAAAGACATTTATTATACATATGCAGATGAAGGATTTTCAAAGGCATTATGTGAAAATGTAGAGATTTTTATTCAGAAAATGGAAATCGGGGTTGATACAGAAGGATTATCAATAGAACCTGTCAAAGCAAGAAAAGTAGTAGTTAACTGCTTTGGAAGAAAGGTTGATGCTAACCTTGGAATATATAAGCTTAGCGGTAATTGCGAGCTGCTTAATATTCTTTATCAGGCAGGGCTGGGTGCCAGAAGATCAGAAGGTCACGGTAAATTCGAAATATTACTATAATTTTAGGAAAGGAGGGACAGAATGTGGGTAAATATCTGGTAACTATGGGAGATTTCCTGAAAAATGCGGGGATAGTAGGTCTTAACTATATGCTGGATATGTCAGATGCAGAAAGCGGAAAGGATTATGGCATAAAAATGCAGAACAGACCGGTAGATGGGCTTGAACTGTATGAGCAGGGATTATGGCTTGACGAGGATTTCGTGCAGCAGTGTGACTGGACTGGAATGTATTTTGATGCCTGTGTTAACTATTATGGAGATTTTACAGTATATAAAGGAATATTAGACAGAATTAACAAGATTATATGCAAAATTGATAATGACCAATGGAAGCCGGACAAGCTGGTTAAAGAAGATAAGGAAGATATCAAGTTTATAAATGATAAGCTTTTGTCCAATAGTTATAAGGCTGGATTTGAAAATATAAGAAACGAAGTTGATGGGTCTGAGATATATGTGAATCTTCAGCAAAATAAATTAAATGCGAAATCAACATCACAAGAACTAAAACAGAGGCTTGAAGGTATCAAGAACTTTATAATGCAGCCAAAGTGTAAAGAAACATTTGTAATGAAGAGCGTCATATATAACTATATTAACCGTTTCTGGGATGGTAAATGTTTTCTGCTAAGAGCTAATGCAAAGAAGGACATGCGTATATTGTTTGAACAGGATTTTACAAAACCATTTAAAGAATATATCAGGACAAATCATGATAAAGATAAGGATATGTGTATAGACTGTGGAAGACCAATGGGAAATAAGGAACGTGTTTCTATTGCTTTTATGAAGGATATGGCAGATGATCTTGCGAGAAAAAAGTCTGCATTCTGGAATTGTAAAGTAGATGCCTTTTTGTGTCCTGCATGCGCATTTGTATATGCTGCCAGTCCGCTGGGATTCACACTTTTAGGACAGCGCTTTGCATTTATGAATACTAATTCATCAATTAATCAGTTACTGGCTTCTAATAGCAGGAGTGGAAAGATTGTGACAGAGGCAGAGAAAAAAGAAGCTGAGCGATATACACAATGGTTTGCCAGAATGTTGAAGCAGTTGATGGATTGTAAAGTTGAACAACTTAACAATATTCAGATTATTTTAAAGGGAACAGATGAGAAGGATAAATATATCTTTTCTGTAATAAGTAATGAAGCACTTCAGACATTTAATGATGAAAAGGTAAGAAAAGCTTTAGAGTATTTAGGAGAATATCCTTACACAAGAATTGGAGCAGATTATCTTAATATATACGAAAATGTAGTTATGAATATTCTGAAACATAGAAGTCAGGAATTGCTTCTAAAGAAAGTGCTAAAGAATAATCTTGATTCTGATAATGCGGGACAGATAGTAACTGCTTATTGGATATATGTTGTAATGTTGTATAGTGCACTTGTTAAGAAAGATAAGGATTTGCAAGGAAATGGAGGTAAGGTTATAGAAATGGGAAGTATAACAGTAATGGAGAGTGGTTTTGCTTTAAGAACTGCTATATTGTCTTCAAAAGGGGCAAAGGATGATGAATGTATCAAAGGAACAATATATCAGCTTCTTAATGCATTATCTACGAGAAATACAGGAAAATTTCTGGATATTGTAATGAGATTATATTGTACCTGTAAGGTGCCAGCTGAAGTGGGACAGGCTGATAAATTAGTTATTCCAAGAGAGTTTGTATATATCCAGAAAAATCAGGAGTTATTTGAAGAATATGGATATGCATTTGTTTTGGGATTAAAAGGATGCAGACAGAATAAGAAGAATGAGGAGGTTATTTAGATGAGTAAGAATGGATTGACAATGACAATAGTATTTGTTGCAGAGAGTGCGAATTATGGAGAAGGATTAGGTAATATTTCTAATATTAAGAAAATGACAAGAGGTAATGCAAGCCAGTATTCATATATATCAAGGCAGGCAATAAGATACAATATTGTACAGCAGGCTGAGTGGGATAACACACCTGTCGAGGATAAGAGCGGAGTTGTACAGTTTGCTCCATCAGCTACTATTGAGGATTACCCAGAAATAGATTTATTTGGTTATATGAAGACAATGGCAAAGGACGATAATGCAAGGGGAGGTGCATCAACAAGAAGTGCAGTGGCTAGACTTAGCAACGCTATATCACTTGAACCATATCAGGGGGAGCTGGAGTTTCTTACTAATATGGGATTAGCTAAGCGCCAGAATCTTGACAATGGTATTGCACAGAGTGAAATTCACCGTTCTTATTATGCATATACAATTTCAGTGGATCTTGACAGGGTTGGAATTGATGGAGAGATTAATGTATCAAAGGAGGAAAAAGCTAAAAGGGTTAAAACACTTCTTGAAACCGTTCAGTATCTTTATAGAGATATACGCGGCAGGAGAGAGAATTTATCTCCATTATTTATCATAGGTGGTAACTATGAAAGAAAGAATCCGTTTTTTGAAAACATAGTTAAGATTGATAATAATATGATAAATGTTGATACATTGGTAGAAATGAAAGAAAGTAGTGAAGATCTTGAAAATTCTACAATAGTAGGAGTAACATCAGGAATCTTTAATAATGACAGTCAGATTAAGGAAAAACTTGGGGCTGTAACAATAGCAGAAGCATTTGGAGAGTTTAAGAAGAAAGTGGATGAGTACTATGCATAGAGCAATAAGACTGGATTGTTTTCAGAATCTTGTTAATTATAGAAAACCGAGCAGTTTTATAATTAAAGAGACCTATCCTCTTCCACCATATTCAACAGTAAGTGGAATGATACATGCCGCATGTGGATTTAAAGAGTATCACAAAATGAAGCTGAGTATTCAGGGCGATAACAAAGGGACTATATCTGATCTGTATACACGCTATTCATTTTCAGCAGGTGCCAGATATGAAGAAGGCAGGCATCAGATATGCGTAAAAGATGGCGATAATTATGGAATATTTAAGGGAATAGCCAATGTTGAACTGTTATGTGAATGCAAGCTCATAATACATATTGTGCCAGAGGATGAGGCTGATTTTGAAATAATATATCAGGCACTTAAGAATCCGCCAACGTATCTGTCTCTTGGAAGATATGAGGATATTATAGATATAAGAGATGTCAGAATTGTTTCATTAAAAGAAGATGAAGAAGTACTGACTAATCACGATATGTATATTCCTGTGTCTTACATGGGGGAAGAACCTGTTGAAGCAACTGTTTATACATTGAATAAAGAATATGAGATAACTAAACAGGGGTTAAGGAGATGGAAGTCTGAAAAAGAAGGTGGAAGAGTTAAGGCATATTACTGCCCGCCTCATAAATGCCTGGAAAGAGCGTATGTAGATGATACGGATGATGAAGATGTTGTAATATTTGCGTGATGAGATTTTATTAATAGTTACATTGTGGATTTAAATGTATGGAGGGGTAGATGGAATATTTTGCAAAGTCAGTTCCGAATGGGGGTTCTAAAGAAGAACAGGTGACATTAAAACAGCATCTGGATGATACAGTTAAATGTGCACAGGATTTTTTTGAAAAATTCGGACATTATTTTACAGAAAAAGAAAAAGCAATAATAATAGAAGCATGCAGAGTGCATGACCTGGGAAAGGCAAACATTGTTTTTCAATCTAAGATAAATAAAGAGCTGGATGTAATAAAGACTCAGGAGATACCACACGGATTTTTAAGTGCAATGACGACATCGCCTGAAGAATTTAAGAATCATATACCAGAAGCAGATAATGATGATTATAAAGCTTTCTATACAGCAGTATATCATCATCATGTCAGAGAAGATAAAAACGGTGATGATATAATATTAAATTTCTGTAAGAAATACTATAACCCATATATAAGGGATTTTTTAAATGATGAAAGTATCAAAGCTAAGGTTTCGGGTATAAATAAATATCTTCTGTTCAGAAATACAGGCAGCATATCGGGAAGCAAATACATCATGAGCTGTTATGATAAGAATGAATATTTGCATGAATGGCAGGAATTTGTGCTAATCAAAGGTCTGCTGAATAAATTTGATTATACAGTGAGTGCTGGTTATACAGAAGCAGAGGATTGTTCTGCTTTCACAACAAAATATCTTAAAACATCTATAGAAAACATTTTTCAACAGCATGGATTAAGACCAGTTCAGGAGTATATGAGAGATAAATGTGATAAGAATCTTGTTGTGGTTGCACCAACTGGAATGGGAAAAACAGAGGCATCATTATTATGGCTTAATGGTGAAAAGGGATTTTATACATTGCCATATGTAGTATCATCGAATGCAATATATGAAAGAATAAGAGACAGGTATGAATATAAGGACGTGGCAATACTTCATTCAGACAGTATGCATTATTATTTTGAAGACCAGGTAAACGAAACAGATTCTGATGGATATGAAAAATATCAGAAAGCAAAATTATTATCTCAGCCGCTTACTATATGTACAGTAGATCAGTTGTTTAAGTTTGTGTATAAGGCGTTGGGAACAGAAATATTTGCAGCTACATTGAAATATTCTAAGATAATTATTGATGAGATACAGGCATATAGTCCATCAGTAATAGCAGCAATAATATATGGATTAAAGATAGTGACTGATATGGGTGGGAAATTTGCCATAATAACAGCAACATTTCCACCGGTATTGGGAAGTCTTATGCATAAATATGGATTGATGGCTGATAATCAGTATGAATACAGGGATTTTTCTGCATTATCGAATCTTAAAAGACATTGGATAGATATAAAAGATGGCGATATAGAAATAGATAGGGTTGTAGAAGATAGCTATGATAAAAAGGTTCTTGTAATATGCAATACGGTAAAAAAGGCACAGCAGATATATAAAAGCCTGACCGAAAAAACAGATAATGTTCATCTTCTGCATGCACGATTTACCAAAGAACATAAGAGAATGCTGGAAAATGAGATTATAAAGTTCTCAGATAGTGAAAATGAAACGGGAATATGGGTAACAACACAGTTAGTTGAGGCAAGTCTGGATATTGATTTTGATGTGTTGTATACAGAGATGAGTACGGCTGATAGTTTGTTGCAGAGAATGGGAAGATGCAACAGGAAAGGTCGGTATATTCCGGATAAGGCCAATATACATATATACATTAATGCAAATGGAGTAGGAGTCAGCCGGGCTATATATAATCGTGAGATATACACTCGTTCTGTTGAGTGTTTAGAAAAATATATTGGCAGAGTTATGACAGAATCAGACAAATCTGAATATATCAATAAAGTATACTGTACAGATGAGATAAAGGATACGGATTATTACAGGGATATAGAGAAGTTTCTTGCAATGTTTAAAGAACTGACACCAGCAGAATACAGTAAAAGTGAAGCTGATGAAAAATTCAGGGATATTAACAGTATTAAAATTATTCCTGATGACGTATATGAAGATAATCGTGAAGTTATAAGCGAGTGTATTGATATAATGCATAGCTCTAATGCTGATAGAAGAGAGAAGAATGACGCAAGAACAAAGCTGGATTCATATGTGATTTCTATACAGTTATATGCTTATAAGAAATATCCGGATGGGATAGATCGTGATGTAATATATGGTAGTGATATTCATAGATCATGTATTATGTACGATTTCAATGTTGTGGATTTAACAGGAGCAGGGTTAGTTTTAGGCGAATATGAAAGAGATATATATGTCTGAATATTCATACGATAGGAGCATTTTATGGAAGAAAGAATAACAGGAGTGATGATTTATTATTATTTCGTGTGCTCAAGAAAGTTATGGTATTTTTGTCATCAGATTAATATGGAAGATGAGAATGAAAATGTGCAGCTTGGAAAATTGCTGGATGAGAACAGTTACAAGCGGGATGATAAGCATATTGAAATAGATGGCATTATTAATATTGATTTTATTCATGAAAAAAATGAACTTCATGAGATAAAGAAGAGCAAGAGTATAGAAGAGGCTGGAATATGGCAGGTTAAGTATTATCTATATTACCTGAAAAAAAGAAATGTGGATGGACTTCATGGCGTGATAGACTATCCGCTGCTGAAGAAAAATGTTGATGTAGAATTGTCGGATGAGGACTGTAAAAAACTAGACGATATTATAAAAGAAATCATTAGTGTGAAGAATCAGGAGTATCCGCCGAAGCTGGAAGAGAAAAAGATATGTAAAAAATGTGCATATTATGATTTGTGTTTTATATAGACAGAAGAAGGTGATGATAATTGAAACAGAGTTTTTATGTGTATAATAATGGGGATTTAAAACGCAAGGATAATACATTACAGTTCACTGCTTATGACGGAGAAAAAAGAGATATTCCAATTGAAAGAATTTCAGATATATATGTAATGTCTGAAATGTCGTTTAATACGACATTTCTTAATTATATATCGCAGTATGGAATACCTATACATTTCTTTAATTATTATAATTATTATTCAGGAAGTTTTTATCCGTATTTTCCGGCATTTGGAACAATTTCGTGAAGAGAGTTCGCTTATTACCTGGATTTATAAGATAGCCACTAACGAGAGCCTTCGCTTCTTGAAAACCCGCAAAGCAGAGGTTGTTTCTGCTGAAGAGATACAGGAGGAATTGCTCGATAAGTTGAAAACTTCCGATTACGTAGACTATGAAAATGAGTTGGCTGTGAAGTTTCAGACGGCTATTCTGAAATTGCCGGAAAAGCAACGGG
>OHDR01001003.1_pt1 | contig 10154 bp, 14 predicted proteins | sample 1567001 | NCBI WGS metagenome assembly OHDR01 (sample SAMEA3879553, study PRJEB24766) | human gut metagenome | biome: human-associated habitat; feature: feces | place: USA | collected 1985/1987 | reverse complement strand
ATTTGAAATTGTGTGGTAGAATGAGTTCGTTAGTTAGATAACACTAACCGTAAAAGTACGGGAAGCATCCGGATTTCCCGATTTTTTTCCGTTTCTCGGTTAGTTAAAACTAACAATTTGCCGGCGAAGATCCGCTGTCCACAAAAACAAGAATAGGAGGGGTTGCATGTCCGTTTCCGAATGTGTAAAATTTGAACAGAAACTGGCGTATTTTATGGCACCATCGTTGTTGGGAATCAAGTGTGCCAGTCTGATGTCCATCAACAAAACAGAATTTTCTGTTTCGGAACATTTGGAGCGATTCAATGCAAGAGCTCATGCAAAAGGGTTGAAATTGCGGTTGCTGTGTGACTGCACCAATCGTGCGTTAATCCTGCTCTATCAGGAAACCTTGTTACAGCAGCAGTTGCAAAACCCACAAGTACAATTGATTTTACGGCAGCAGGGATATGCAGAACCTGTCAATTTGGAGGCAGCGTTGCAGCAGCTTTCCGAACGCATCCGCTGTTCAGGGGAATTTCCCCACGAAATCGGCGTATTTCTGGGCTATCCCGTGGAAGATGTGATTGGGTTCATGGAGAACAAAGGCAAAAATTATGTGCTTTGCAAATATTGGAAGGTATATCACCACGCCGAACGGGCAAAGCATACTTTTGAAAGCTATGATCGTTGCAGAGCATTTCTGTGCAATCAGCTGAATCAGGGCTATGATCTCTATCAGGCACTGAAAATTTCTTGAGGAGGAAATGAACATGAAGGCAGCAGTAATTTATTGGAGTGGTACCGGTAATACCGAACAGATGGCAAATGCAATTGCAGAAGGAGCAGGTGCAGAACTGTTCAGCGTATCCGATTTTACAGGCGATATTGCCGATTATGACAGAATTGCATTTGGCTGTTCTGCAATGGGAGATGAAGTTCTGGAAGAATCAGAGATGGAGCCATTCGTAGAGTCAGTAGAAGGATTTGTATCCGGAAAGGCGGTTGCGTTATTCGGCTCTTATGACTGGGGTGACGGACAGTGGATGAGAGACTGGACAGAACGTATGACAGGAGCAGGAGCAACTGTTGTTGGCGGAGAAGACGCAATCTGTCAGGAAGCTCCAGATGAAGATGCTCAGGATGAATTAAAAGCCATGGGTAAACAGCTGGCAGCAATCTAATTTATAAATAAAGAATAAGAAAATAAACAGCCGGGCGTATGGATCATATGTCCGGCTGTATTAAAAACAGCAAGACAATATCTAGAAGGAGGGAACACAAAATGAGTATTGTAATTATTGGAGGACATGACCGCATGGTACGTCAGTATGAAACAATCTGTAAGAAGCATAACTGCAAGGCAAAGATATTTACACAGATGCCATCATGTCTGAATAAGAAAATTGGAAACCCGGATTTAGTCGTATTATTTACGAACACAGTTTCACACAAAATGGTACGTTGTGCTGTCAGTGAAGCAAAGAATAAAAATATTGAAGTAGTAAGAAGTCACTCAAGCAGTCAGGCTGCATTAACAGAAATTTTAGAGCAACGTTGTGAAATTGCATAACGAAAAAATATAAAAAACCCCTTGACAGTATTTTGAAGTTAGAATATACTAACAAATTGTAAAAGGAAATTAGTTTACACTAACAAAAGATAGTTACAACTAACAATAATAGAGAAAAAGGGGAAGATATCATGCCTTTGATTATGGTTGGAATTGGAGAAACATGTACAATTCAGAGAATCGGTGGAAGTGAAGAAACAAGAAGATTCTTAGCAAATCTTGGTTTTGTACAAGGAGCAGAAGTAACTGTATTATCAGCAATTGGAGGAAATGTCATTGTGAACATTAAAGACTCCAGAGTTGCAATTAATAAGGATATGGCTAGACATATTATGGTTTAATATGTTTGTTATATTGCGTTTATAGGAATAAATTGTCACGTAGCGGTTTATTTGATAGATGCTTGATAGATTTGAAGACAATGAAATATTGAGAAGAAAGGAGATATGACCATGACTTTAGGAGACGCAGCAGTTGGAAGCACAGTTATAGTTGCAAAGATCGATGGAGACGGTGCTTACAAACGTCGTATTATGGATATGGGAATCACAAAAGGAAGCGAAATTTTTATCCGCAAAGTAGCTCCTCTTGGAGATCCTGTTGAAATTACAGTCAGAGGATACGAACTTTCTGTAAGAAAGAATGATGCTCAGTGTGTATTAGTTAAAGAAGCTTAATACATAAGAGTTAGTAGTATCTAATAAGAGTTAGTAATATCTAATATCAAGAAAAGCTATTATTTAAGAGGGAAGCAATTCCCCAGGGAGGTAAAAAAGAAATGGCTATTAATATCGCACTTGCGGGTAACCCGAACTGTGGTAAAACTACCATGTTCAATGCCCTGACAGGAGCTAACCAGTATGTTGGTAACTGGCCAGGTGTTACCGTAGAAAAAAAAGAAGGTAAATTAAAAGGAAAGAGAAAAGGGGAAGACATCACGATCACTGACCTTCCAGGTATCTATTCTCTTTCACCATATACATTAGAAGAAGTAGTCAGCCGAGACTTCTTATTAAATGAAAATCCAGATGTTATCATCGACTTAGTTGATGCAACAAACATCGAGAGAAACTTATATCTGACAACACAGCTGATCGAAACTGGTGTACCAGTTGTCATCGCTTTAAATATGGCAGATTTATTAGAAAAACGTGGGATTAAAATTGATGTGGAACGTCTTTCTATGTTATTAAACTGTCCAATCGTTGAGACATCCGCATTAAAAGGAAAAGGTCTTGATGAAGTAGTAGAAGAAGCAATCAAAGTTGCGAAGAAGAATACTGTAGATCTGCCAAAAGAGATTTTCTCTAAAGACGTAGAAGCAGCGATCGCTGAAGTTAAAAATGTACTTCCATCATCTATTTCTGAAGATAAGAGAAGATGGTATGCAGTTAAATTCCTGGAAAATGATAGCAAAGTAGCAGAAAGCGTAGTACTTTCAGGAAATGGTGCAAAAGTAGTAGACAGAACAAAGATTGAAAAAGCTGAAGACGATGATATGGAAAGTATCGTAACAGATGGACGTTATCAGTTTATTCAGAAGATCGTTTCCACTACAGTGAAGAAGAGCGGAGAAAAATTAACGATTTCTGATAAGATCGACCGTATTGTGACAAACCGTATCTTAGGTATCCCAATCTTTATCGCGATCATGTTTGTTGTATACTATATTTCTGTAACAACGATTGGTACACTAGTAACAGACTGGACAAATGATACATTTGTAGCTGAGATGATCCAGCCAGCGGCTCAAAGCTTCTTAGAAGGAATCGGTGCAAGCGCAGCAATCCAGGATCTGATCGTTAATGGTATCATTGGTGGTTTAGGAGCTGTCCTTGGATTCGTTCCTCAGATGGCAATCTTATTCTTATTCCTGTCTATCTTAGAAGACTGTGGATATATGGTACGTATTGCGTTCGTAATGGACCGTGTATTCCGCCACTTCGGATTATCAGGTAAATCCTTCATTCCATTACTGATTTCTTCAGGATGTGGAATCCCTGGTATCATGGCATCTAAGACGATCGAACAAGACAACGACAGACGACTGACAATTATGACAGCAACATTCATTCCATGTGGAGCGAAACTTCCAGTTATCGCTATGATGGGTGGTGTTATGACAAGTTATGCAACAGGAAGTTATAAAGCAGGTGGATTAATGGCACCATGTATGTACTTCATTGGTATCGTAGCCGTATTAGTTGCAGCAATCATCTTAAAGAAGACAAAACCATTCTCTGGAAAGCCAGCTCCATTCGTAATGGAACTTCCACAGTATCATATCCCATCTGCTAAGACAGTATTACTTCATGTATGGGAAAGATTAAAAGGATTCATCATCAAAGCCGGAACAATCCTGTTCTTAGCTTGTGTTGTTATGTGGTTCTTAAGTGGATATGGATTCGTCAATGGTTCATTTGGAGCTGTTGAAGATCCAGGAAACAGTTTATTAGCAGTTATCGGTGGAGCGATCGCACCAATCTTTGCACCACTTGGATTTGACAACTGGAAAGCTGTTGCAGCTTCTTTATCAGGATTCTCAGCAAAAGAGTCTATCGTATCAACAATGGGTGTACTTGCAAACGTAACTGGAGATGCATCAGAAGATGCTGTCACAGTAGCAGAAGCAGTAAGAACTTGGTTCCCAAGTGCTGTAGCAGCATTTTCATTCTTACTGTTTAACCTGTTAGACTCTCCATGTTTAGCAGCAATCTCTACAATGGCAAAAGAAATGCAGTCTAGAAAATGGTTCTGGTTTGCGATTCTTTTCCAGAATATTTTTGCTTATGTTGTAACACTGATCGTATATCAGATCGGTACATTTGCAACAGGTGGAGCATTTACAGTAGGAACAGCAGTAGGTATCGTATTATTGCTTGTAATGTTATTCCTGCTATTCAGACCAGATCCATACAAAGATCAGAAAGTATATTCAAAGAGATCTGTTCAGGCGTAGTCGAAATGGTATATAATAGAGGGGCTGGATGTGTAAACATCCGGCTTCTTGCTTATAGAATTTCATATAAAAAAGATATGATATAAAGGAGGGACGATTATGAATCCAGTAAGTATTATCATATTGTTATTGATTATTGCATATTGCGCATTTGTTATTTATAAACAGGTGCAGAAGAAGAAACAAGGCGGATGTGGAGGCAACTGTGCAGGCTGCTCAGGATGCAGCAGTTTTCAGGTGAAGGATTCATCAGTCAAGAAAAAAGGAAGGTAATCAGCAATGGGAAATTCAACAGGTTCTATGTTTTATGCATTTGCAATCTTTATTGGATTATATCTTATCGGGGTGATCGGATACCAGCTTTATAAACTGATCCGTAAATTACTAAATAAATAATGTAAAGTAAAAAGAGGTATCATAAAATGGCAGATATTATTATTGTACTCATCCTTATTGTTATCGCAGTTTTTGCGATCAAACAGACAAAGAAACATATGCATGGGGAAAGTCCTTGCTGTGGCGGCGGATCGGGTACTGTAAAGAAAGTAAAAGAAAAACATTTAGATGGTCCTGTGATGGGAACGAAAACAATGAAGATCAAAGGTATGACTTGTGAACACTGTGTCAATAATGTGACAAATGCGATCAATAAAGTTGCAGGAGCTTCGGCAAAAGTATCTTTAAAAGATAAAGAAGCAATTATTTCATATGATCGTGAATTAAGTAATATTGAGCTTAGAAAAGCAATAGAAGATGCAGGATATGAAGTCATATCACTTTCATAAAGAACGGTGTTTTAGAGGAAGTTATCGAAAACAGCAGAAAACAAAAAAGCACTTTTAAGATCTGTAATATACAGAAAAAAGTGCTTTTGTTTCAAATTATTTGTTTTGATTGCTGAGAGCTTTAATATGTTCTTCAGAATTCAGATGTGCTTTGATCGCATGAAAGCTTTCAGGACTGATCACATGTTCCATACGGCAGGCATCTTCAGCTGCAATCTCTGCGGGAACTCCAAGTTTGATCAGCATGTTAGATAAAACAGTATGGCGCTCAAAAATCGTATCAGCAATCTTATGACCAGCTTCAGTTAAAGAGATGAAACCATCAGAATCAACGGTGATCATATCAGAATTACGAAGATTTTTCATAGCAATACTGACACTTGGTTTAGAGAAATTCAAATAATGAGCAATATCAATGGATCTTACAGACCCTTTGTTTTGTTTCAAAATTAAAATAGCTTCCAAATAATTTTCAGCGGATTCTTGTATTTTCAAAAAGATTCCTCCTTACTAATAATTGTATATCTAGTCTACAAGATATGTTTATTTTGGTTATCATTGTATCATAAACAGTGTGTATTTTCAATGGAAGCACATGAGAAAAAATACCGTGAAAAAATAAAAAAATTAAGAAAAACTATTGACAAAATGGTTAGGTAATGCTAACCTTATATATGTAATTAGATGAGACTAACTCATCAAAACGACCTTTATATAGTATAATCATTTATGTAGTATGAATGCGAGATAAAGTGTCATGCCATAGACTTTATCCCGCAGTCATGCATACAACAGCAAGGCAAGGTGGAGAACAGCATGTGCCAAGAACAAGTAGAGAAGGCTTTACAACAAAGTGGTAAGAGAATCACACAACAGAGAAAGATTCTACTAGATGTTATCTTGAATGGAGACTGGGAATGCTGCAAAGAGATCTATTACGAAGCAGTCAAACGAGATTCTTCCATTGGAATGGCAACAGTATACCGCATGATGACAACACTCGAAGAGATCGGAGTCATCGAGAGAAGATGCGTATTTCGAGTAAGAGATGAAGTAGAGCTTTAAAATTAAATCAATCATAAAAAATTAAGAAAGTATTTGGTTTCAATCAATGAAATCAGATACTTTTTCTGTTATAGTAAAAGAAAAGGGAGAATTGTGGTTATGAAAAAGATACTATATCATATCTTTCTCTTGCTCTGTATTGCAGTATTTTGCATTAGCGCCTATAAGCTGTATGGATATTATAAATCTTATAAAGAAGCGAAAGATACTTATGAAAAGATAAAAAAAGACAATGTAAAGAAGACAAATGGAGATAGAACGATTGATTTTGATAAACTTCGGGCAAAGAATCCAGACATTGTTGGCTGGGTTTACGCAAAGGGGACAGGAATTGATTATCCGATCGTTCAAGGTAAAGATAACGAAGAATATCTTCATATGGATTACAATAAGAAAAAAAGCAGTTCAGGGACGATCTTTTTAGATCACGGATGTGATAAGTCGTTTATCTCAGATAATAATATCATTTACGGACACCATATGAAAAATGGAACGATGTTTGCCAAGCTGCTAAAATTCAGAGAAGAATCCTTTCTAAAGAAACATCATGTGATCATTTTATATACTCCAAAGAAGACAATGTATTTGAAAGTGATTAGTTCTTATGCGGTGAAAGCACAGGATCAGATGCCGATCACATTTGCAAATGAAATGCAGAAGAAAGAATATATCACAAAGATTCGGAGAATGAGTGAACCATCGATCAAGCTGGATGATAAGAAGATCGATCGTATTTATACATTTGTGACATGCAGTTATGAAAGAGATGATAATAGGACATATGTACATGCAGTGGAAGAATGACAAGGATGATAGAAAGTGTTAGATCAAGATGAAAAAAATGAAACTGACAAAGAAGAATAAAAAAGAATTAAAGATGATCTGTGGAGTTTTAATCTTTTTTGCAGTAATCTTTATATGGATCGTACAGAATATCGGTCTGCCGATCAAGACACAAGTAGAAAAAGGCCGGATCAAGGTAATCGACATATCATCCTATAACGGGACAGTCAATTGGAAGAAGGTCAAAGACCATAATGTCAATCATGCGATGATCAAGATCGGTTCAGGGATGAATGAGAAGAGAGCAGGAAGGAAAGACAGTAAATTTGATACCAATTTCCGCAATGCAGGATATGCATCAATTCACAGAGGCGTTTATTATTATTCTTATGCGAAGACAACCAGTGATGCAAAAAAAGAAGCCAGACACTGCTTAAAACTTCTCAAAGAGCAGGGAATCGATCCGACAGATTTAGATCTCCCAGTGGCATTTGATATCGAAGAAGAAGCGGTATTTCAGACAGGAAGACGTAATGTGACAGCAGTCACGACAACATTTTGTGATGAGATAAAGAAAGCAGGATTTGAGCCTATGGTTTATTCAGGAGCTTCAGCACTTCGAAATTATTTTGAATATAGTAAGATCAGAGAATATAAGATCTGGGTGGCACATTATACGAAAGCATCCGCACCAGCAATCCCATTTTCTTATGATATGTGGCAGTATACAAGCAGAGCTGTTATAAATGGGGCTAATACAGGAATGGGGTATTGTGATCTGAATTATTATCTGGTAGACAAGAATTACAAAGAATAAAAGAACTTCAGAATATGAAAGGAATAACATATTCTGAAGTTCTTTTGGTTTAAAGAAAAGATGATGTAATCTCCATCATGATCGAAAAGAGAAAACAAACAATAAATGCAGCCCAGAAAGAGATGTTTGTAACACGTTTCTTTGGCCAGGTCTGTCGGATATCTTTCTGAAACCATGTTTTTATATAGCCGAGCCGTCCATTCAGATAAGCAATCGCAACGAGCAGAAAGATACTAAGGATAAGTCCGATCAATGCAACAGGAATGGATGCAATGATCGAAGATACCGTTACTGTATTTGCAGTATCAAGATTGTTTACACCAAAAAGTGAAACTTTTGATATTGCATAAGTTAAAAGGATGGAAGATCCATTAAAAATCATGTGAGCAGTTATGGTTGCAAAAATGGAATCCGTTGCTTCTAATAAGCATCCAAATACGATACCCAAAAAGAACGCATAGGAAAACTGCTGAAAGTTCATATGAGCTATACCAAAAAGCAAAGCAGATAATAAGATTCCTTTGATGGGATTAGCTTTTCGTAGTCTGGAATAAAGTACTCCACGGAACAGTATCTCTTCCACAAGACCTGGAAGAAAAGCGGTTGTAAAAACTGATAATCCAAGACTCTGCATCACTTTCTGTGTCATAGTGTTGGTTGTAACATCTTGAAAAAACAAATTGGCGATCATAGTAATAAACCCTGCAACTGGACGGATCGTAAAGGCAAGAAGGATCACGAGAAAAAATGAACCAATATGGATCTTATGCATTCGTAATGTCTTCTTTGTATCATCTCCACAGATCTTAAGATAAAGAAAAGCGGCAATGAGTAAAATACCATAAAATAAAGTAGTAAAAAGATATGTGTTTGTAATAAAAATCCCCATTCCAGTGGAAAGTATAAAATACAAGATCACATAAAACAGGCTGAAGCAGCCAGCGGATTTGATATATTTCATGGAGTTACCTCGCTATTTTTTTAAGATTCCATTGTCTGTGATCGTGATCAGTCCGTCCTTTAACAGGCGTCCAACTGCACGTTTAAAAGCAGCCTTGCTAAGTCCAAGCTCACGTTCGATCGTAGCAGGTCTCGCCTTATCATTAAATGGAAGACGGCCATCATAGCTTTCAATGGTATCCATGATTAATTTCGCATCACGATCAATCTGAAGGTAAGCTTTCTCATGAGGGCTTAGGGATAATTTACCATCTTCATTCACTTTTGTAACACGAAGGTTAAGCTGTTCACCAATTACGATTTTATTGTGAATCTCGCGTTTTGGGATACGTCCAAGGAACTGATCTTCTACAGCAACAAAAGCACCATGATCAGGGTTGATATTATAAACAGTGGCATGCACCCAATCGTTGACTTTAAAATGATGATCTGTCGATAATAATTTACCAATCTTCATTGTTGCACAAAGACGATCACTCTTATCAATATAAAGAGAAACCAGATATTCTTTATTTGGACGGATATGTCCTAACTGTTCTTTAAATGGAAGAAACAGATCTTTTTCTAGTCCCCAGTCAAGGAAAGCACCAATCTTGCTAACTTCTTTGACACGTAGAGGGCGGATTGCACCTAATGTGATCTTTGGAATATGAACGGTAGCAATTGGGCGATCCTCAGAGTCCTTATAAACAAAACATGAAATCTGATCACCGATCCTTGCACCATCTGGAACTTGTTTGGCAGGAAGAAGGATACTTCCATCTGTTACATCCTTTTGGTCATTGACATAAACACCAAACTCCTTTTTCTTCACAATATATAAATCTTGAAATTTTCCTAATTGAATCATATTTATCCTCTTTCTTAATTTTTAGATTTGTCAGACACTTAATCGTTGATTTTTGTCGTTTTCACACATTATAACACAGTTCCATAAAAAAGCGAAAGAAAAAGCCTGAAAACAGCATAAAAACGTGGTTTATTTGAAGTTTTTACTTGACTTAGATGAGGAAAGCCTATAGAATTATCTTATGCAAATTCAAAGACATATACAATTATGTTTGAGTTGAGATTAGGAGGAAAATTTAATGAACAAGACAGAATTAGTTGCAGCAATTGCAAAGAAAACAGAATTGTCTAAAAAAGATGCAGAAAAGGCATTAAAAGCTTTTACAGATGTAGTTGCAGAAGAATTAAAGAAAGGTGAGAAGATCCAGTTAGTTGGATTCGGAA
>OHDR01001000.1_pt1 | contig 10172 bp, 9 predicted proteins | sample 1567001 | NCBI WGS metagenome assembly OHDR01 (sample SAMEA3879553, study PRJEB24766) | human gut metagenome | biome: human-associated habitat; feature: feces | place: USA | collected 1985/1987 | reverse complement strand
CTTGAATGTATTGATGCACGATCCTGTACACTTGAACAGGCGGGAAGTATTCCTGAAACGGTGAAACTTTTGGAGTAAAAGAAAAACATTGATTTTGTTTGTTGAAGAATCTGGGGACTTGCGCTATAATATGACGAGATTGAACAATAACAAACAAGAATTGGAGAAGATAGAATGAGTAAGAAAGTAAGAACAAGATTTGCACCAAGCCCGACAGGAAGAATGCATGTGGGTAACTTAAGAACAGCACTATACGCGTATCTGATCGCAAAGCATGAAGGGGGAGATTTCCTCCTTCGTGTAGAGGATACAGACCAGGAACGTTTTGTGGAAGGTGCACTTGATATCATTTACAGAACAATGGAGAAAACAGGTCTCATCCATGATGAGGGACCGGATAAAGATGGCGGATATGGACCGTATGTACAGAGTGAGCGTAATGCGTCAGGACTTTATCTTAAATATGCAAAGCAGCTTGTAGAGCAGGGAGATGCTTATTACTGTTTCTGTGACAAAGAGCGTCTGGAGTCTTTAAAGACACAGGTTTCCGAAGGTGGAGTAGAGATTTCTGTTTATGATAAGCACTGCTTAAGTCTGAGCAAGGAAGAAGTAGAGGCGAATCTGGCAGCAGGTAAGCCATGGGTTATCCGTCTGAATGTACCGAATGAAGGTGAGACAACATTCCATGATGAGATCTACGGAGATATCACAGTTCCGAATGCAGAGCTTGACGATATGATCCTGATCAAATCTGATGGATTCCCGACATATAATTTTGCAAACGTAATTGACGATCATCTGATGGAGATTTCACATGTTGTTCGTGGAAATGAGTACTTATCTTCAGCACCGAAGTATAACCGCCTTTATGAGGCGTTTGGTTGGGAAGTACCGGTTTATGTACACTGTCCACTGATCACAGATGAGAATCATAAGAAATTGAGCAAGAGATGTGGACATTCTTCTTATGAAGATCTGATCGAGCAGGGATATGTTTCAGAGGCAGTTGTGAATTATGTTGCACTGCTCGGATGGTGCCCGACAGACAATAGAGAGATCTTCTCATTGGAAGAGCTTGTTGAGGCATTTGATTATCATCATATGAGTAAATCTCCGGCTGTATTTGATACAGTGAAATTGAAATGGATGAACGGAGAATATCTCAAGGCAATGGATTTTGATAAGTTCTATGCACTTGCAGAGCCTTATCTGAAAGAGGCAGTAACAAAGGACTATGATCTGAAGAAGATTGCAACACTTGTGAAGACAAGAATTGAGATTCTTCCGGAGATCAAAGAGCAGGTTGATTTCTTTGAAGAACTTCCAGATTACGATATTGCACTGTATACACACAAGAAGATGAAAACAGATCCTGAGAAGTCACTCGCACTTCTGAACGAGGTTCTTCCGGTTCTCGAGGCGCAGGAGGACTTTAGTAATGATGCATTGTTTGAGACATTGAAAGCATTTGCAACAGAAAAAGGATACAAAGTAGGTTATGTAATGTGGCCGCTTCGTACAGCAGTTTCAGGAAAGCAGAACACTCCGGGCGGAGCAACAGAACTGATGGAAGTACTCGGAAAAGAGGAGTCTCTTAGAAGAATCCGTCTTGGAATCGAGAAACTTCAGTAAGGACAGCGAAAAGAGGTACAATGGGATTTAATGAAGCACAGGCGCAGGCAATCCAGCACACAGACGGCCCATGTCTTGTACTGGCAGGCCCGGGATCGGGGAAGACGCTTACGATTGTAAACAGAGTAAAATACCTTATAGAGAAACAGAAAGTAAGACCAGAAGAAATTCTGGTCGTTACTTTTACAAGATTTGCAGCGGCGGAGATGAAATCCCGCCTCTGTTTGGTTATGGGCAAAAGAGATCTTCCGGTTACAGTGGGTACATTTCATGGAATCTATTATGGAATCCTGAAATGGGCTTACCGGATGAATCAGGAAAATATTCTTTCGGAGACAGAAAAATATCAGATTTTACGTGGCGTGATTAACAAGGAAAGAATGGAGATCTTTGATGAAGAAGATTTTATTCAGGATATTGCGGCAGAAATTGGAAAAGTGAAGAATAATCGGATTCCGCTGGAAGAATTTGTATCAGAAAAGTGTAGTGCGGATGCTTTTCGCAATATTTACCGTAATTATGAACAGTATAGAAAAGAACTGAAAAAGATTGATTTTGATGATATGCTGGTACTTTGTTATGAATTGTTCCGGTCAAGACCAGATGTACTTGCACAGTGGCAGAAGAAATTCAGATACGTTTTGATTGATGAATTTCAGGATATTAATCGAATTCAGTATGATGTGATCCGAATGCTGGCACAGCCGGAAAATAATTTGTTCGTAGTAGGGGATGACGATCAGGCAATCTACGGATTTCGTGGAGCTGATTCAGAATTGATGCTTGGATTTGGAAAAGATTTCCCTAATGCAAAACAAATTCTGTTGGGAATGAATTACCGTTCGACAGCAAATATCGTACAGAATTCTTTGAAACTGATTGAAAATAATGTGGAGAGATACAGTAAAAAACTGGAAGCAAACCGTGAAGGCGGTTCCTGCCTTCATATTCAGGAAGTGAAAGATCCGGTGGAAGAGGCAGAATATGTTCTTGAAGAGATACAGAAATGTAAGGAGAATGGCATAAAAGAAGAGGAGATTGCGATTCTGTTCAGGGTTCATACAGATGCGCGAGCAGTGGTAGAAGCAATGGTGGAGCGGAAGATCCCGTTTCAGATGAAAGAACATCTTCCAAATATATATGAACACTTTATCGCAAAGGACATCATGGCATATTTCCGACTGGCAACAGGAGCCCGGCACAGACAAGATTTTTTACAGATAATGAACCGACCAAAGCGATATCTTGGAAGAGACAGTGTAGCAGGAACGAAGGTTTCTTTTGAAGACATGCGGAAGTTCTATTGTGATAAAGACTGGATGATCGACCGGATTGATCAGTTTGAGTGGGATGTTAAGATGCTTATGAAGATGGCTCCATATGCGGCAATCCAGTATATCAGAAAAAGGATTGGTTATGACGATTTTCTGAAAGAGTATGCATTTACACATCAGATAAACAGATCTGATCTGAATGAAGTACTGGCAGAGATCGAAGAGGCGGCGAAAGCATTTTCAAGTGTTGAAGAATGGTTTGCACATGTAGAAGAATATACGGAGACTTTGAAAGTGAAGGAAAAGGAAAGAAACAGACCACGTCCGGGTGTCCGGCTGATGACGATACATGCTTCTAAAGGACTGGAATTCAAGCAGGTATTTCTGATTGCGGCGAATGAAGGAAGGATTCCGTATCAGAAGGCAAAGACAGACAAGGAGATCGAAGAAGAGAGAAGATTATTCTATGTGGCAATGACAAGGGCAAAAGATTTTCTGAAGATCTGTTATGTGAAAATAAAAAACGGGAAAGAAGTTACTCCTTCCCGTTTTGTAGACGAACTATTGAAAAGCTGACCGGATGTCAGTCACTTTGCTGACATCCTCAAGACTTAGTCCTCCAGGTCATCTAATGCATCAAGATCGATATCGCCGAAATCCTGTGTATCCAGCCATTCGTTGAATATAGCGGAAACACGGTCGAACTCTTCATCTTCTTCGATGTTCTCAAGTCCAGGTTCTTCCTCTTCTCCGTTATCAATGAAACGATACAGATAGATCTGACCGTCTGTGTTATCACCGTTTTCGTCCAGTGGAAGAAGTGCGATATACTCCTTTTCATCTGCTTTAAAAATATTGAGAACAGCGCATTCAAGTTCCTCATTATTCTCCAGTGTCAAAGTGACTGTGAGGGATTCGTTTTCGTTCATAATCTTCTCCTTTGAATCTGTGTTGTATTTCATTCCGTATTGACCAGCCAGGTGCTCAAAACGAGAATGATCAGCTATCTTGATGGTAACAAAAAGGGGAGAAAAAAGCAAGATAAGATTGACTTTCGGGTTAAACAAGGTAGAATAAAAGTGTTACTGATAGAAGTGAAAGGATAATAGACAATATGAAGAAAAGATGGATACTGTGTACAGTGGCAGTTTTGTGTATAGCGGCAGCACTGCTTGGATGTGGGAAGAAAAATGTTGGAACACCGGAAGATAATGCAGTAGTAGAAGAGGATGATAAGAAAAATGATAATACAGGGGAAGGTGGCAGACTGTTTGGATTTAGTGGGATTGATATGTCGAATCCTTTTTATGACACATTGAAAAATTCTGTCCAGACAGCATTAGAGGCTCAAGGTGACCGTCTGATGGTTCGTGATCCGGCATCAGATGCTGATTTGCAGAATGAACAGATTCGGGAGTTGATCAACGAAGGGGTACAGGCAGTATTTCTTTGTCCGGTAGATTGGGAGAAAATCACTCCCGCACTTGAAGCCTTAAAAGAGGCAGATATTCCGGTGATCAATCTTGATACAGAAGTAAAAGAGACAAGCCTTGTATCTGCATTTGTAGGGTCAGATAATGAGAATGCGGGATATGTGTGCGGGCAGGATCTTCTGGTCCAGAAACCAGATGGCGGCAAAATTGTGATTGTGGAAAGCCCTGGGGTGAACTCAGTGAATGAGAGAATTACCGGATTTGAAGAGGCTATAACAAACAGTGGGTTTGAAGTGGTAAAGAGAATTGAAGCATTGGGAGACAGTAGCAATGTGAAGGACGAGATGACACAGGTTCTGAGCGAAAACAGCGAGATTGATGCTGTAATGTGTGGCAGTGATCCGATGGCAGAACAGGTAATGGCGGCGATCACAGAAGCGCAGAGAACAAATATCTGTGTGTACAGTGTGGATGGTTCCCCGGCGACAAAAACAGCACTGATGAATGGCACTGGAGGAATGACCGGAATTGGAGCACAGTCCCCAATCAATATGGGAAAGACAGCAGTAAAGGTAGCGACAGCATTACTGGCAGACAAGGATTACGAGAAGGAAAATTATGAGGAAACTTTCTTTATAAATCGTGATAATGTTGAAATGTACGGAACAGATGGATGGCAGTAATTTATTGATTGCTCAAGAAAGGGGTTAACTATGAGGAAGATAAAGGGGAGTCCGCAGCCATTTGGAGTGGATATCAAAGGCAAAAATATAAATTTTGCCGTTCAGGTAGCAAAAGGGAAGACCTGTGAACTTTTACTGTATAAGAGAGGGAAAGAAGTTCCGGAATATCAGTTTGATATGCCGGAGGAAGAAGGCGTTGGAGAAGTACGTTTCTTATCTGTTGAAGGTCTGAAAGCAGATCGATATGAATACAATTTTCTGATTGATGGGAAAGTATGTGTGGATCCATATGTAAAAGAACTTGCAGGAAAAGAGAAGTTTGGTGTAGAACGGAAACTTCAGGAACATCAGATTCGTGGGAAAATTGTTTCAATGGAGGACTATGACTGGCAGGAGGATCAGCGCCTACATCTTCCATGGGAAGATGTAGTGGCTTATGGTTTGCATGTGCGTGGATTTACAAAACATTCTTCTTCAAAAGTGGTGCATAAGGGAACATTCCAGGGGGTTGTTGAAAAACTGGATTATTTAAAAGAACTTGGAGTCAACCAGATTCAGTGTATGCCGGTCTATGAATTTGAAGAGTGCGGAAAAACAAAAGTGAACTATTGGGGATATGGTAAAGGTTTTTATTTTGCCCCTAAAAAAGCCTATGCATATGGGAAAAGTGCAGTTCGTGAGTTGAAAGATACGGTGCGAGCATGTCATAGTCAGGGCATAGAAGTTGTACTGGAGATGCCATTTGTTCCGGGAATATCAGCAAATTATGTAACGGAATGTCTACGCTTTTATATGCTGGAGTATCATGTGGATGGATTTGTTCTGAATCCTTATAACGTACCGTGGGAGCAGCTGATAGAAGATCCGTTTTTGAAAGATATCAAGTTGATGCAGAAAGATGATGGTTTCCAGAATGTGATGCGTCGCTTCTTAAAAGGTGACGAGAATATGGTCAATGATGTCATCTGGGCATTGAAAAATCGTTCATCGGAAAATGGAAAATGCAATTATATTACAACACAGACAGGATTTACGTTATGGGATTTAGTGTCTTATGATTGTAAACATAATGAAGAAAACGGTGAGAAGAACCTGGATGGACCAGATTATAATTACAGTTGGAACTGCGGAGCTGAAGGACCGAGCAGAAAACGCGCAGTTGTCAATCTTAGAAAGAATCAGGTGAAGAATGCATTAGAACTCCTGTTGACGGCTCAGGGAACTCCATGCCTCCTTGCAGGAGATGAATTCTGTAATTCGCAGAGAGGAAATAACAATGCATATTGTCAGGATAACGAGACAGGATGGGTGAACTGGACACAGTTGAAGAAAGATGACTGGTTGTTTCAGTATACAAAGAAACTAATCGGGCTGAGAAAAGAACATCGTTGTCTCCACCAGAGTACAGCACTATCGAGATGTGGCATACCGGACGTATCCTACCATGGAGAAAATGCATGGCAGGTAAAAGCAGAAGTTTCCAGCCGTCAGTTAGGTGTCTTGTATTCAGGAACGAAAGAAGGGGAGTTCCCTTGTTTTATAGCATATAATATGCATTGGCTGCCGCATCACTTCGCAATACCATCGATTGGAAAGAACGTAGAATGGTATCTTGTTATGGCTACAAAAGATGGCGTGCTTTGTGAAGCGAAAAAGCTGGAAAATCAGAAAGATGTATTACTGGAAGAACGTAGCGTAGCAATTCTGGTTGGACGCAGGATAGAGGAAAAGAAGAGTCGTTCAGAAAAGAAACCGATTCATACAGCTAAGACGCAGAATGTAAATAAAATAGAAAAACGGCAGGGAGCAGAAGAACTTTGTAAAGAAGAACAGCCGGCCAGAGAGGGAAAAGTATGAAGGCATTTGCACATTTTTGTACCATAACAAAACACAAAAAACTGGTCTTAAAAGAGTGTTTTCGTGTTGGGTTGTACAAACAGGGACTGCTCCATGATATGTCAAAATACAGTTGGACAGAATTCCGTGTGGGATGCAGATACTATCAGGGGACAAGAAGCCCTAATAATGCCGAACGGGAAGAAAAGGGGTATTCTTCCGCATGGCTCCACCACAAAGGCAGGAACAAACACCATTATGAATATTGGATTGATTATAGTCTGGAGGGACCGAACCTTCTGGCGGGAATGAAGATGCCGGTAAGATATGTAGTAGAGATGTTTCTTGACCGCATTGCAGCAAGTAAAGTGTATCTCGGGGATGCATATACCTCTGATGCACCGCTTGCTTATTATGAAAACGGACGTGCAGATGAGCTGATGCATAAAGATACAAGAGAATTATTAGAAAAACTGCTTCATATGCTTGCAGAAGAAGGCGAGGAAACTACTTACAGATATATCAGGAGAGAAGTATTAAAAAGATAAGAAGAGGGAGTGTAGGCAGCAGTGAGGCTATATATTGTGCGTCATGGAGAGACGGATTGGAACAAGAAAAAACTGGTACAGGGACGAAAGGATATTCCCTTAAATGAATATGGGCGTCATCTTGCCCTGGAAACTTCTTATGGGATGAGACAATACCAGATTGATCTGGCTTATACAAGTCCCTTACGGCGTGCAAAAGAAACGGCAGAGATTCTTCTTGAAGGACGCAACATTCCGCTTTATGAAGATCAGAGAATCCAGGAAATTTCTTTTGGCTCGTATGAGGGAATGTCTTGTGTAGATAAGACGAAAGAAGAGAATCTTGCATTCCAGAAATTCTTTCAGGATACGGGAAATTATATTCCGCCGGAAGATGCTGAAAGTGTAGAACAACTTTATGAAAGAACCGGAGATTTCTTAAAGAGTCTTGAAGAGAGTAAGAAGCTGAAGGATAAGAATCTTCTGATTTCTACTCATGGTGCTGCGATGACAGCAATGCTGAACAGGATGAGAGGCAGTCTTTCAGTAGAGCATTTCTGGAAAAATGAAGTACCGCCAAATTGTTCTGTTACGATTGCGGAACTTGAAGGCAGTGGATTCAAAATTATCCAGGAAGGAATTATCTTTTATAAAGAAGAAGTGAAACACTGGAAAGCAGTGTAGTATAAAAGGCAGAATGTAAGTGCTGTGGTACTTGCATTCTGCCTTTCCTTATGCTATTCTTTAGTTGTCTGGCCGGCAGATCCTTAAGCCGGCACTGATTCACATGAACTTCAATTCTTCTGTTTCAGGAAGAGGATTCCATGGTATATCGTATTATTGCAACAAAATTAAGGGGAAGAATTATTGTTGACATTTTGAAAGAAGTATAATAAAATCTATTCATAGGCGAACAACTGTTCGAAAAAGAGAAAATGGGTTTTATACACTAAGAGAGATAGAGAAGGAGAAAATTATGGCAGGCAAAGAGAGCGTTACAAAGCTGGCGAATAACGAAGAGAAGAAGAAAGCACTGGATGCAGCGATTGCAAAGCTGGAGAAAGATTTTGGTAAGGGTGCAGTGATGCGGCTGGGAGAATCAGGGGCGCATGTAGCTGTAGAGACAGTTCCTACTGGATGTCTGAGCCTTGATCTGGCACTTGGACTTGGCGGTGTGCCAAAGGGACGTGTGATCGAGGTTTATGGTCCTGAATCAAGTGGTAAGACAACTGTCGCACTTCATATGATTTCTGAGGTTCAGAAGAGAGGCGGAATTGCCGGATTTATCGATGCAGAGCATGCACTGGATCCTGTATATGCAAAGAATATCGGAGTAGATATTGATGAACTCTATATTTCACAGCCTGACAGTGGAGATCAGGCCCTTGAGATTGCAGAAACAATGGTACGTTCAGGGGCGATTGATATTATTGTCATTGACTCTGTAGCTGCACTTGTTCCAAAGCAGGAGATCGAAGGGGATATGGGAGACAGTCATGTTGGTCTGCAGGCAAGATTGATGTCACAGGCATTGAGAAAACTGACACCGGTTATCAGCAAGTCAAACTGTATTGTGATCTTTATTAACCAGCTACGTGAGAAAGTTGGAGTAATGTTTGGAAATCCAGAGACAACGACAGGAGGACGTGCGCTGAAATTCTATGCATCTGTGCGTATGGATGTCAGAAGAATCGAGACCTTAAAGCAGAGTGGAGAGATGGTAGGAAACCGTACAAGAATCCGTATTGTGAAGAATAAGATTGCTCCGCCGTTCAAAGAAGCGGAATTTGATATTATGTTTGGAAAAGGTATTTCCCGTGCAGGAGATATTCTTGATCTCGCAACCAATATTGATCTTGTGAAGAAGAGCGGTGCGTGGTATGCATATGAGGGAGAGAAGATTGGCCAGGGAAGAGAGAATGCAAAGGCATATCTGGAATCACATCCGGAAGTGATGGAGACACTGGATCAGAAGGTGAGAGCACATTATGCATTATCCGGATCAGAAGAAGCAGAGAATGAGCTTCCAGATGCTGAGAAGAAGACAGGGGCATCAAGTGATCTGAAGCTGACACCGGCTTCTAAAGTGGCTGATGAGGCAGAAAAGAAAGAATGATTGTTACTGGGATAGAAGAGCAGACAAAGACAAAGTTTAAAGTATATCTGGATGGAACATTTGCATTTGTGCTTTATAAAGGTGAGTTGAAGCGTTTTGGTATAAAGCAGGGAGAAGATCTCGCGCAGGAAAATTATGAAAAAATTCAGAATGAGGTACTGTTGAAACGCGCAAAGAAGAGAGCAATGCATTTGCTGGAGGATATGGATCGTACTGAGTCTGCATTAAGGGAAAAACTGAAGGCGGGACAATATCCGGAGAATGCAATCAGCGGAGCAATTGAATATGTGAGATCTTTTGGATATCTGGATGATGCAAGATATGCGGAAAATTTTGTTATGAGCCGCAAAGATACTAAAAGCAAACGGGAAATCAAGGCACTGCTGTCGCAGAAGGGAGTTTCTGATGATTTGATTTGTCTGGCTTTTGAACAATGCTATAGTGAAGATTCCGAGGAAAAGGCAATCCGAAGGATACTGCGAAAAAAGAAGGTTGATCCGGAAAGAATGGAAGAGCAGGAATATCAAAAGATATTAGGATATCTTGCGCGAAAAGGATTTCGTTATGAGGTGATCCGCCATGTTATATCAGATTATGATAAACAGAGTAACTGTACACTCCCGTGTCAATCACTTCGCTGATTGACACGGAGGATGCGTGTTTTGACTTGA
>OHDR01000998.1_pt1 | contig 10196 bp, 5 predicted proteins | sample 1567001 | NCBI WGS metagenome assembly OHDR01 (sample SAMEA3879553, study PRJEB24766) | human gut metagenome | biome: human-associated habitat; feature: feces | place: USA | collected 1985/1987 | reverse complement strand
AGAATGAATATACTACAAAACAATCCATATCGTCTGTTAGGAGTCTATTCAAACTCTCCTACAAAGGAAAGACTGGCTAATCACAATCGCATGAAAGCGTTTTTGAAGGTAGGCAAGTCCGTTTCTTTTCCTTTAGATGTGCCACAATATCTTTCATCCATTAATCGTACGGAAGCTTCAGCGGCAGACGCCGAAGCCAAACTTACCTTGCCCAAAGACCAAATTTTGCATGCTCAATTTTGGTTTATAAAAACGACTCCATTAGATGAAGTGGCTTTTAATCATCTTTTCGCAGGAGAAATAGATAAAGCTGAGGAAATATGGCAAAAAAGAGAATGTTTATCGGCTTTACAGAATCGTATCGTGTGTGCTTTAATCCGCAATAGATACGACTCTGCCATAAAGTGTGCCGAAGTTCTGTATGGGAATACACAATACCTTAACCAATTTGTATCTACAATAATTGGAACTGGTGGAAATTTTGACGTATCAAACTTGGCTTTTTCATTTCTTGATATACTTTGTGATGAAATAGGCGCAAGCAAACTTTTGCCTTTCATTGCCAATAGCTCATGGAAAGAACATATAGGAGAAAAATCTGTTAAGCCTCTTATTGATAGCATACAAGAGGCAATCAACATTGCTCAAAAAACCAAAGGAAAAGGTTCAAACGCAAGGCTAAATGCAGGAGAGACATTAAGGAGAAATACAAGGAATGCCATCTTGCAATTAAAAGGTTTTCTCTCCACGAAAGATTTGCAATACCAAATGATTGCAGATAAGTTGGGACTTGAAATTCTGCAATGCGGAATTGACTACTTTAATGATTCTGAAGAGCCTGATGCTGCGCACAAAGCCATGAGCCTGCAGAAATATGCAAAAAGCATTGCTGTAGGACAAATGGCTAAAGATAGATGTAAAGAGAATGTTGATATTCTTCAAAGGATTATTGACAATTTACCACCATCTGAAGTTTTTATGGAAGATAGAGCTATTCATGAGGAATTGCGTAAATACTGCTTGTTACCAGATAAAATCTGCCATGCTGTTACGTTGTTAAATAATACGAAACCGCATATTCAGTCTATAAAGCGCAAACTTGGCGTATCTAATTCCTATTATCTTAAAATTTCAACACAAGTAGTAGGAAATGCATTAAGCAATATCATTGCAGAGGTTAATGAAGCACAATCTATATTTAGTGCTGATAAAGATGATCCAAACGCAACTTTGGCGGCAATACTTGGAATAACCCATGTAAAATCTGTATTGGAAGAAGCTTGGAAAGCCACAAAAATAATGGATGGCTTTGACATGGAATCCGAATATAAGAATGGCAGATATAATGAAAATCGTTCTATATTAAAAGGATTATGTGACCAATTAGGGGTATCTACATCTGCGTACACATCAAGTTCATCATCCTCACGACCAACTCAGAGGAAACCTACTTCTACAGCACGCTCCAGTGCCTCAACAACAAATAGAGCATCTGCGAATAGACAGACAACATCAACAAACAGTTATAGTTCGTCAAGTTCTAATTCTTCTTCCAATAATGGTTGTTTGATTGCTTTTATTGTATGGATAGTTCTTGGCTGTATTGCTGGTGCTATTTGTGTTGCAAACGACGGAGACTTTGCTGCGGGATTCTGCATAGCCGGTGTATTAGTATTAATAGGGTGTGGACTGTTTAATCAATGATAATATGAAGAAGATATTTACAATTTTGATACTGGCAGTTATAGGTTGTCAGTTCGCTAATGCCAAGTCGGTAAACGATAATACTGACAAGATTAAAGCTTTGGAAGAAAAGTGTTATGTTTTGCAGAACAAGCAAGTAAAAGCAGATAATAATTTGCGAAAGCTTATTGAGAACCAGCATGTGGCAGAACGCGAAATACAAACACTAGTAAAGAAGAACGATGCACAACGTTTGGCTATTGACAGTTTGCAAGATAAGTGCAAATCTTTAGAAGAAGCACAATCTACAGACAGAGAAAATATAAATGGAAAGATTGACGCTACAGATAATAATGTTCGTACCAACCAAGATCAACTTCAATCTCGTACTTTGTATGGAGTCATTGTCGTAATAGTTGTTCTTGTTATTATAGTAGGTGTAGCATGTTGGTTGACGAAACGTATTAAATCAGGAACATCAACTATTGGAGATGTTCGTAGAGCACAGGAGGCATTACAAGCAGCCCAAACTAAAATGCAAGAAGAATCGATAAAATTAGACAACCAACTCCTTGCTATTGTTCAAAAGCAACTAGATGCTTATGTTCCGTCAGCAAATAAAACTACAGGAGAGCCAGACCATTCACTTGTGGTAAAACTTGCAGATGAAATAGCAAGAATAGAGACTAACCTTTCAAAAATGGATAAATCCGTTAGAGGTTACAAACAACTTGTTCAAGCAAAAGACCGTATGATAAACAATGTGCGTGCTAATGGCTATGAAATCATTAGTTTGCTCGGACAGGAATATAACGATGGTATGCAATTTCAAACAAGATTCGTTCCAGACGAAAGTTTACCAGAAGGCAAGCGTATAATCACAGGAATGATCAAGATGCAGGTTAATTATAATGGCAAGATGATACAACCTGCAGAAATCGTAGTAAGTCAAAATATTTAAATACAATAATTATGGCAAGAATCAAAATAGATTATGGCATAGACCTTGGTACAACAAACTCGGCTATAGCCAGAATGGAGAATGGTGAGTCTGTTATCAAACAGACTAAAAACCTTATGGACACATTGCCTTCTTGTGTCTATTTCTCAAAGAACAAGAAGGGGGAACGTGCCTTGCGTATTGGCATGAAAGCAAAAGATTCTGTGTATTCTGATGCTATCACGGCTTTGAGCAAGAATGAACCTCCAAAAGAGTGTGGTTATTTGGAATTTAAGCGTGAAATGGGTTCTGACAAGAAGTATTCCAATGAGAATATGCCCAAGGAAAGCTATTCCCCAGAAGAACTTTCTGCAGAGGTCTTGAAAGAACTGAAAAGCCTTATCAATGATGAAACGGTCAATTCGGTGGTTATTACAGTGCCAGCCATGTTTACCGCAATACAAAAAGATGCCACAATGAAGGCTGCACGTATTGCAGGCTTCAAGCAGTGTGAATTGTTGCAGGAGCCTATAGCTGCTTGTATGGCATATGGTTTGTCAAGTGAGAAGAAAGATGGCAAATGGTTGGTTTTTGACTTTGGAGGTGGAACTTTTGATGCGGCTTTGGTTAAGGTCGAAGATGGCATTTTGACTGTGTTCGATAAAGAAGGTGACAACTACCTTGGTGGCAAGAATCTTGATGAAGCTGTTGTCAACAAAATTCTTATGCCAAGTTTGAAAGAAGATTATGCCCTATCTTCATATGAGACTACGGAATGGAAGAAAAAAGCCTTAATGGATGCTCTTAAAGGTCCAGCCGAGGAATTGAGAATAGCATTGTCATTTGCTGACAACGCAGATTATTCCACTTATGACCGCAACTTAAATCTGGGGCAAGATGACAATGGCGAGGACATAGACCTTGAAATTTCAATTACAAAAGACCAGCTTATTGACGCTATTGGCGAACAGTACCAAAAAGCAGTCAACATTTGTAAGAATCTTTTGGAACGAAATGGGCTTACTGGAAAAGACTTGTCTTCACTCATACTTGTTGGCGGACCAACCTATTCACCAATAATTCGTGATATGTTGAAAGAAGAGGTTACGCAAAATGTTGATACCAGTATTAACCCAATGACCGCAGTTGCACGTGGAGCTGCTCTTTATGCTTCTACAATAGACGCAAATATTAATGAGGCTGAAATTAAAAAGGAAGCAAAGGCGGATATTGTGTTTCTGCAAGTTGGCTATGAATCAACATCAGTCGAATCATCAGAATGGGTAAGCATCAGCATCGACAAGGAAAAGACAGGAAACAATAGTCCTAACGAGTTATCTATCGAATTGCAACGTGCAGATGGCGCATGGAGAAGTGACCGAATTTCTGTAGATACAAATGGCAATGTTATTGAGGCATTCTTGCTTGAAGGTAAGCCAAACACATTTAAAGTAAAGGCTTACAATCAGCAAGGCAATGCTGTTGAGATTTTCCCTTCTGAATTTACCATTATCCAAGGTGTCAAAGTAGGTGCTGCACCTCTTCCTTATAATATAGGTATAGCAGTTTATAATGACATCAAAAAGCGTGGTGTATTCTTACCAGCCAAAGGGTTGGAAAAGAACAAGCCTCTGCCAGCCGTAGGTGTTGTGCCTGATAGAAAAACGACACAGGCATTGCGCCCTGGAGTTTCTACTGACGTGTTGTCTATTCCTGTTTATCAAGTATCAGGCTTAGAAGCCGAAGGAAAAACAGCTGCATTAAATGTGGTTGTTACTGGTGATGACGTTGAACAGCTCATACCAGAGAATTCCAATGTAGAAATCACTCTGCATGTTGATACCTCAGAAATGATGACAATGGAGGTGTATTTCCCATCTGTAGACTTCACGGTAAAAAAAGAACTTGACTTAAGCAAACGTGAGTCTTCTGAGGATGCTATTTCGTGGGTTAACAAAGAATTGGGTTCTGCTCAAAGAAGTATAGAGGCATTGCTTTCTTCTGGTATCTCTGTCGAAGAGTTGAATAAAGAACTTGATGCCGTAAAAGAATTAGCTTCAAGTGGTAACGACCCTATGCGTACTCAATCTAATTTAAAGGAAGTTCTACGAAAAATTGAGGAGCTTGACGATAGTACAGAATGGCAACGTGTAGAAAGAGAACTTCGAGAAGAATTTGACAGACTGGAGAAAGCACAAAACGACTTAGGTAATGACAAGTCAGCTCAATTGGTCAATCAAATCCGTAGTCAAGTAGATAATGTCATTCGAGTGAAGGATGCTAAACTTGGTCGTGAAATCCTTGATCAAATCAGCAGTTTGTTTGTTCACTTAACTTTGGTATATCAGTGCATGGGACTTATCCGTGATTGCCATAATCGTTTTGGAACAATTCGTTGGAAAGACGCGTCAAGAGCTCGCCAACTTATCAACAGAGGTTTGGAAGAGATTAACAATCAGCCGTCTGTTGACAAACTTCACCCAATAGCATGTGGTCTTATTGACCTTATGCCGAATGAAGAAGCAGTCAATGCTGGTGGTTTATTGAAATAATAAATATAGTTTTTATGCATTTCAAGAAGAACGATAAAATAGGTTCATACACAGTAGCGTTTCCGCATAAGCATGGGTCTTATGCGGAAACCTATCGTGTAAAAGATACAAGCGGCAAGACCTGCTTCTTGAAACTTATCAATTACTCAAAACTCAATCGTAATCAGATTGATGATAATGGTCGAGTGATAGAGGTTGAGATTGCCAAACTGTTGAATCACCATAATCTTTGTCAGTTTATAGACTCTGGCAATATGATGATGAACGGAAGTCAATATGCTTGGTTCGTCACCGAATTTGTAAGCGGAGAAACTTTGTCACAGAGAATTATCCGTGATGATGAAATCAGCGTTTATGAGATAAAAACAATAGCAAAGGCGGTATTGTCAGCATTGTCATTTCTGCATTCACAGCCAATTCCTGTTATCCATAATGAGGTGACGATACAAAACGTTTTCCTTAATCTCGTTGGAGAATTACAGGATTTGAAACTTATAGATTTTGGATATGCAAGATTCTTGAACCAGTTACCAACTAAGCCAGACTTGGATGAATTAAATCCATTCTATCTTGCGCCAGAACGTTTTTCTGGAGTATGCTCTATTCAGACAGACCTCTATTCTGTTGGAGTGATGATGTACCATCTCCTTTATGGAGAGTTGCCTTGGTTTTTAGATGTTTCAAGGAAGCGTGGACAAGATGTTATCGATTCCATCTTGGCAGAACGAGACAAAGAACTTTCACTCACAAAAGAAGACAAGTATGAACTTGACGACCAACTGCTGAATGTGATAGCAAAATCTTTAAGCTATGATAGCGAAGATAGATTTCAAAGTGCAGATGAGTTTATAAAGGCTATTGACGGAGATGTAAAGATAGAACGCCAATCTACGAAACGTAAGATTTTATCACAACAGCAATCCGACAATACGCCAGTTTCTTCCGCTATCAAAAAGAAAGGTGAAGGTTTTGCCGCAGTTGCCGGAATGGAAGAGTTGAAACAACAAATGCGTGAAGAAGTTATCGAACCTCTCCACAATCCCGAAGAATACCATCGTTATGGTGTAACTATTCCAAATGGGATGTTGCTGTATGGTCCTCCTGGTTGTGGAAAGACATTTTTTGCAAAACACTTTGCAGAAGAGGTCGGATTCAACTTTATGTGCATCACGCCAGCTACTCTAAAGAGCCGTTATGTTAATGCTACGCAAGAGAATATTGCCAAGATGTTTAAAGAGGCTGAGGAGAACGCACCAACCGTGATTTTCATTGACGAGATGAATGAACTTGTTCCTAATCGAGATGATGGGAACGTGCATGAAATGTCAAGAAGTGCAGTGAATGAGATGTTGGCTCAAATGGATAGAACTGGAGAAAAAGGCATATTCATTATTGGGGCAACCAACTATCCAAATATGATTGACCCTGCGATTTTGCGCGCGGGTCGTTTGGATAAAAAGTATTACATTGGTGTGCCTGACATAGAAGCTCGAATAGCATTGTTCAGGTTGTACTTGAAAAAACGCCCTTGCGATTTTGGATTAGACTATCATCAATTAGCTGATATGACCCAAGGTTATGTCTCAGCTGATATACAACTGATAGTCAATGATGCGTCACGAAATGCACTTCGCCAACATAGCAAAATAACAATGGAGCTATTGAAAGTTGCAATTACAAACACTGCTCCTTCACTTAGCAACAATGAATTACGCAAATACGAGCGCATTCGAGCTATGATGAATGGCGAAGAAATGAAGAAGTCCGATGACAGACCTCGTATAGGTTTTAACGTTTAAATAATTACTGTTATGACAAAAGAAGAATTATACTTGAAAACCATTTTCTGTTGCATCGCTTGTGATGGAGATATTGCTACAGAGGAAGTAGATATGGTTAAAGATTTGTGCGCAAAAGACAACATCTTCCACGATGTTGATTCAGAGAAGTACCTCAACTCATGGATTACAGAAATCAATGAGCAAGGTGGAATGTTCTTGCAATCTTATCTTAAAGAACTAAATTCTGTGGATTTGAATGAAACAGAACAGTTACTAATATTGTCACTTGCCATCAAGGCAATTGAAGCAGACAACCGCATAGAATATGCCGAAGTAAAATTCTTCAAAAAGATACGTTCAAGACTTACGATAAGTGACGAGGCAATATTGGCTGAACATCCTAACAAAGAGGATTTTCTCTTACCTGATATTAACATAACTGAGATTCCTCAATGGGATGATAGTACACATTTTTCGCAAATATCGATTCCTGCCCAAAGCAACTAAACGATAATGACTATGTGGAATCCTTTTAAGAAAAAAGACCCATTAGAGGGACAAAGGGCTAACTATGCTTTAGCATTTGACATTGTTCCAAAAGTTCTGAATGCATTCAACACTGGAAATATACCATTGGCAGAATTGGAAAACGTCTCAACTTTCATGAACTTTGCCGATGACAGCAAGAATATCATAAAATGGAAAAAGATGACGATTTCTGGTACTGATTTCAAAAGCTATCAAGATAAGCATATGATAATAATTCGGTTCCCAGAGCCGTTTACCTTATCAAGTGCAAAGGCTGGAATAATTGTTGTGGATAAAAAATATCATCAAACAAGATACTTTACACTGGAAGCTTCTTTTGGTGGGTGTATGATAGTTGAAATCTCAGGACAGAAGCGCAACAATACAGGTGTTACTGTTGCAGATAAAGAAGACCTTACAGAATTTGCATCTATCGTTTTCAGTTTAGCCATAAAGCAAGACAATAATAATTTTGCATCAACAGAACCTGTCACAAATAAGCCAGAACAAGCTGGTGCTGGTGAAAGAGTCATAGCATTATCGCTTAATACTCTAATAGAACAAATGTCAGCAAGATACTCTGAATGGAAAGGTCTGTTTACAGTAACTCCTATGGCTGACCATGTTTTGGTTAAATGCCATAAAGGGTTTGATGATACAAATACTCGCAAAGCTATACCATGTTTATGGAGAAGAAAATCCTTTGTTGATAATTGCAAAATGTTTGATGTCAAAAGAATCGTATTTTTAGACTCTGTGAATCATACTTTTGACGAATTAAAGCCAATGGAAATAGATATATCTACACTTTCTTGATTAGAGTATAAGAACTTGCTTTGTCAAATTTCAAACAAAGTAAGTTCTTATACTTATTATCCAAATCTATAGCGATAAGCCTCTTGGCTTTTTTCTTAGAACCGCACCCAATCCCACTTTTTGTGTTCCGTCCCAATTCGTAAGTTGGTCGGCGCAGCCATTGGAGCCACCAAGCGAAACGTAGGTATCTGCGCTACATGACATGTGGTCAACAAAAGCGAGAAAGTTGTCAATGGCGTTGTCTGTGAATTGAACTTCATTCGTGGCGAAGAGTTTTGTCCAACTGGTGACACATTCTTGCTTGAAGTCTGTAAAACCTTTCCACGACATACCAGACAAGAAACTTTTTGCTGCCGATTCTATACTGGCTTTAGAGTCCAATCCAATATTATGCTTTACAGCAGATGCCATAATGCCATAGTATATGGAAGCCGATTCTTTCTCGTTGAAGTTGACTCTGTCTGTTTTTGCAAAGGATGATAAAGCTTCATGCCCCTCATGGATGAACTTGTCAAGCACTCCTATGTATCTGTTTTGCCGAGCCATGCTTTCACGTTTGTCTTCGGCTTCTTGCCGAGCCTTTTCTTTTGCTTCTCTTTCTTTGCGTACTTCCACCCGTCTCCATGCATCAGTCATTTCTGGCTCCTGCCAAATGGCATTCCAACGAGCCTTCAAATCATTGTACATTTCCATAAGTGTAGTATTATAACTTTTGGCACTGGCTAGTTCTTCCTTCGCACAGACAAGTTGAGTAGTCACTCGCTCCACAGCCTTCTCGTCAAGTTGAGAGATGCGTTGTTTGACTTTGTTGTTTTCAGTCTTTAGCGCATCATTCTCGGCACGAAGCGACTTGTTCTCCTCTATCTGCTTATTGAGATTCTGCATATAGTAAGTGTATGTCTTGTTGACAGACTTGCATACATCTTCATTCTGCTTGTCACGTTCTGCATTAACGGCTGCTACAAGAGCCTTTATCGCAGCGTAGATATTAGCCACACGCTCCTCACGCCACGCCTTTTGTCCGATAATAGTAGGAATCGGGATGGCAAGTTCTTTCTTTACGGCATTCATCGCTTCTTGAACTGGAGCCTTGATGTTGAGTAAAGGAATGGTCAGCTCCTTCTTGTCGATTGTGGCAAGCACTGCATATTTCTCCACTTTGTCAAGAGCGACTTTCGCCTGACGTTCAGCTTCAAGCACCACCTTGTTCTTATGCTTGCGTCCTCGCTTTTCTTCCTCTGAAAGTTCATCATAGGAGAAGCCTCTTGCCAAGCCATACTTATGCCCTACCTTGTTGTAATAGTCAGTATGCAGTTGGGAAAGGTATTGTGATTTGTCCTTTGCTCGCTCTCCCCACACTTTGGCATAAGAGACCCTTTCAACAACACCCTTTGCCGCTTCCGATTTTGTGTAGTTGTCACGTTCTTCTTTTGGAAGTGCTCTCCATTCCTTGGTAGAGAGAACCTTTTCTGGATTATCCTTGTGAATGTACTTGCTTCCGATGCGCCCACGTTTCTTTACTTGTTCAACAGGCACGGTCTGCACATGGGCATGGATGCTTGTCTCGTCACAATGCACATCAAAGCCGATGACATTCTCTTCTCCCCATTTCTCACATGCAAAGCGGTAGGTGTCCAATGCCCAGTCATAGATGCCTTTTTGCAATACAACTTTGCTGTGGTCAGCATTTGGATCTGATGTGTTGAGTTTCTGTTCACCAAAGGCAAGCCTGTTAAGCACATCATGGTCACCACTGAAGATGATGCCGACAGTGCAGTTCGGACTGTTCCTTGAAACTTGGTCGGGACGCTTGGCATCCATATACGGCTTGAAGCCAAGTTCATCAAGTCTGTGCTGCAAGCGTTCATGCAACGGCACCGACTGGGAACCAAGAGG
>OHDR01000988.1_pt1 | contig 10257 bp, 6 predicted proteins | sample 1567001 | NCBI WGS metagenome assembly OHDR01 (sample SAMEA3879553, study PRJEB24766) | human gut metagenome | biome: human-associated habitat; feature: feces | place: USA | collected 1985/1987 | reverse complement strand
CTTACCACTGCTTTTGTGAACCTGATAGAGAATAACTGCAAGTATTCTGATAACCGGACGTCGTTTATCCAGATCTCATTCTGTGATCAGTGGACCATCGTAAGTTTATCCGACAACGGTGCCGGGATGTCCGAAACGGATAAGGAGAACTTGTTCAAGCTCTTCTACCGCGGAGAGAATAAAAACCAGGCTCAGGGACATGGTATCGGAATGACGCTTACAAAGAAGATACTCACCCTCCATAAGAGTGAGATCTCGGTGTATTCACACCAAGGAGAGGGCACTACCTTTGTGGTAAGGTTTCCTCATTTATAATTCCGGTAAGATTGTCGAATCGATCTCTTCCGATCCGGCAAACTCTAATACTTTTCTAATACTGCTCTAATTTGTTTCTAACTACCTTCTCATAAGGTGGTTTGTACCTTTGTGGCGTTAAAAACGAACCGAGTGTCTACTTATTAAAGCACAAAGATTATGATTTGGAGAAAGAAAGAAAAAAAGAAAGCGCAGTATCAATTTAATTCCGAACGGGTATTCCTGGTTGCCACCCAACCTGCTAAGACTGCATATTCTTATTTCCAGACTTCGAGTGTGGGACTGAGTGAAGAAGAGATCGGGCAACGACAATCCGCCTATGGTAAAAATGAAATCTCACGAGAGCAAAAGAAGAATCCACTCGTACTTTTCATCCGTACGTTCATCAATCCGTTTATCGGTGTGTTGACGGCGCTGGCTGTCATCTCTCTGGTCATCGATGTAGTAATGGCCCGCCCTGAAGACCGTGAGTGGACGGCTGTTCTGATTATTATCTCGATGGTAGTTTGCAGTGCCATTCTCCGCTTCTGGCAGGAGTGGAAAGCAAGTGAAGCTACTGACTCATTGATGAAGATGGTCAAAAATACCTGTTTCGTAAAGCGGTTTTCGGGAAGTGAGGAGGTTGATATTACGGAATTGGTACCGGGTGATGTTGTTTGCCTTGCTGCCGGTGACATGATTCCGGCAGACATCCGCATCATTGAATCGAAGGATCTGTTTGTCAGCCAGGCATCACTTACCGGTGAGTCCGATCCAGTAGAGAAATTTCCTGAAATAAACGGTAGGAGACACAGTCACGGAAGCGTCATCGAGCTTGACAATATCTGCTACATGGGTTCCACTGTTATCAGCGGATCTGCCAAAGGAATCGTTTTCGGGACGGGTAACGATACCTATCTCGGAACGATAGCCCGAAGTTTAGTGGGTGAACGTGCGACTACCGCTTTCGACAAGGGAATCAGTAAGGTCAGTTTCTTACTGATACGCTTTATGCTGGTGATGGTTCCATTCGTCTTCTTTGTCAACGGTTTCACAAAAGGCGATTGGTTCGAGGCATTCATATTTGCCTTATCGGTGGCTGTGGGATTGACTCCTGAGATGCTTCCGATGATAGTCACAGCAAACCTCTCGAAAGGTGCTGTATCAATGTCGAAGAAAAAAACGGTCGTGAAGAATCTCAATGCCATCCAGAACTTCGGGGCCATGAACATTCTTTGTACCGACAAGACCGGTACGCTGACCTGCGATAAAATCGTATTGGAGAAGTATATCAATGCGGACGGCAGCGATGATCATTCCCGAAGGATATTGCGCCACGCATTCCTTAACAGTTACTTTCAGACAGGTCTCAAGAACCTGATGGACAAAGCTATCCTTGCCCACGTACGCGAAGAAAATCTGGAACATCTGACGGAAGGTTACACGAAGATTGATGAGATACCGTTTGATTTCAGTCGACGTCGGATGTCGGTAGTTATTGAAGATCAGCAGGGAAAAAGGCAAATCATCACGAAGGGAGCTGTGGAGGAGATGCTGAATATTTGCTCTCATGCCGAGTTCAACGGTCAGGTATATGAATTGACCGATAAACTCAGAAGTAAGGCAAAGAGAATCAGTGATGATATGAATCGTAACGGGATGCGGGTACTTGCCATCGCACAAAAAAGCTTTATCAGCAAGGCACGGGACTTTGCCGTCACCGACGAGGACGAGATGGTACTTATTGGTTACCTGGCGTTTCTTGATCCCCCCAAGCCCTCTTCTGCCGAGGCTATCCGCCAATTGCGCGAATATGGTATCGAGGTTAAGATACTTTCCGGTGATAATGATGTAATCGTGAACGCCATTGCCCGGCAGATAGGCATTGATACGTGCCATTCGGTAACAGGGGTTGAGCTTGAAGGCAAGGACGGGGAAGAATTACGTGAAATAGTGGGACAAGCCACTCTCTTTTCCAGGCTGACGCCTTTGCAGAAGAGCGAGATAATCATGATTCTTCAGCAAAATGGCAACACGGTAGGATTTTTGGGTGACGGGGTGAATGATGCCGGAGCATTGAGGCAGTCGGACATTGGTATTTCCGTAGATTCTGCCGTGGACATTGCGAAGGAGAGTGCCGATATCATTCTTTTGGACAAAGATTTGAGTGTGCTCAAAGAGGGTGTCTTGGAAGGGCGTAAGACCTTTGGCAATATCACCAAATACATAAAGATGACCGCCAGTTCCAATTTCGGCAATATGTTCAGTGTGATGTTCGCCAGTGCATTTCTGCCGTTTCTGCCCATGTTGCCGATACATCTGCTCATTCAGAACCTTTTGTATGATATCTCGCAAACTACCATTCCGTTTGACCGGATGGATGCCGAGTTTCTGAAGCAACCCCAGAAGTGGGACGCATCCGATCTGAGTCGGTTTATGATTTACATCGGGCCGATAAGTTCCGTTTTCGATATTGCCACCTATTGTTTGATGTGGTACGTGTTTGCCTGTAATTCACCTGAGCACCAGACTCTCTTTCAGTCCGGTTGGTTTGTCGAGGGATTATTGTCACAGACATTGATCGTACATATGATCAGGACTCGTAAGATACCGTTTTTTCAGAGTCGTGCCACCTGGCCGGTGCTGGGGTTGACCTTCCTGATCATGGCAATGGGCATAGCTATTCCTTTCACATCGTTTGGCCTGTCGATAGGACTTGAACCGTTACCGTTGAGTTACTTCCCCTGGCTGGTGCTTATCTTGGTATCCTACTGTGTTCTTACACAATTTATGAAGAGCTGGTATATTCGAAGATTTTCGAAATGGTTATAAAGACGGGGAAGAAGTAGGCTGAATCGAACTCTATTTACTGACTGAATTACAAGAATGGGAAATTATGAACTATATTGCAATAGTCTGTTGGATGCTTTTCGGGAGCGTCCTCCGCCTTTGCGCCCAGACGTGTGGCGCCACCTATATTACCGAGTTCCAATATGATCTGAAGAAGAGGACGAACTGGTGCAACCTGTTAAGATTGGACGCATACGTGCCCATCGGTACGAAGGGAATCTTGGAGTTTGCTTCGATACACGTATATAAGACGCGTCCGGAACGGATCATTAATGACCTGCAAACCTTCTCGAATATTGAAGAGGATAATTTACCTTGTGCCATTGCTGTGCTGGGATATACCCGGCTTATCGGAAATATCACTTTGTTTGCCGGGATTCGCAATCTGAATGAAGATTATTTCACAACTCCTTGTATGTCACTGTTTACAAACAGTTCGTGCGGGATATTCCCTACTTTGTCCGCTAACTATCCGATAGCCAATTATCCTCTGGCTGCATTATGTCTCGATTATAAGATGACGCTGGGCCGGTTCGGTATTGAAAGCAGTCTGTACAACGGTAAAGGGTACAACGGATGGAGTAAAGGTAAGCATCCGTTCACATTCAATCCCCGCAAGGACGGAGTATTCAGTATAACGGAAATTAATTATCAAACAGAATATGGAAAGTGTTTTGGCGGTTTCTCTCTACATACTAACGGTGATATGCCTGGCTGGAGAGTGGAAGACCCGGGAAAGGGAAAAGAAAGTCTCCCCGAAGATGACGTTTGCCTGGTGGGGGTATGCAGAACGAAAGTTATGGAGTAGAGTTCGTCAGGAGGTAAACCTGTTAGTACAATACACCCGTACTTCTTCTGTGTTCAGTGAATGCAGAAATTATATGGGAGCAGGTGTGACGTGGATTCATGCTCCGGGCGGTCAGAAGCGGCATGAGGCAGGCTTGTTCCTGTCTGTCGCTCAGTTCAAATCGTGTAATGAGGTTGCCGGAGAAGTGACATATCGTTATTCGTTGAATCGGGATACATATATACAGCCGGCAATACATCTGATAAAGAATGGAGGAGGGCTTCATGAAGTTTTTCTGATAAGGATGGGGTATGTATTGAATGGTGGAAGAGTCAGATAGTTGATGCGGGGAAACGATGTAAATGGTATCGGAGGGAAAAGAGTGGACCGGGATTTTAGGTTCAGCGATTTTTAGGGCGGGAGAGGAGATATACTGTCAGATTTAGATTGGGTGATAAAAAGATTCTGAATGATAATTTTCCATAAAAGAGAGAAATAGAAACTCTCTAAACAAAAAATGCATATATTTGTCTGATAAGTAACCATAAAAACACAAAAACATGAAAACTAGGGCATTACGAAGCTATCTATGCTTTACTTTACTGGCTACAGCCTTTCTGCTGGGACTGGCCGGCTGTGATAAGGAGGAATCCGAACCGTTAAGAATTGGAGATGATTCATTTAATAATATTGAAAATGGTGTCTGGACTGCTTATTATCCGAATACAAATCAGACGTCTATCACCATTTATGGAGGAGTAAAACCCTATACCGTAAGTAGCAATTCTGATATCCTCAAAGTGAATATGGATAAGCTTTCGGATGCTTTCAACTACGAAACACTGGGCGTTGGTGATGCGGAAGTGACTATTACCGATGCGAAAGGAGAATCCGTCGGTTTAAAAGTGAAAATAGATTATTGGTCTGATAAAATGAAGATCGTTAAGCTGGATGCTTATGTGAAAGGCGATAAGATGACGGTGGCTGCACAAAAGGAACTGAAAGAAAAAGCCTTGGCTTCCATTCCTGTAAAAGCAGGAGGCGGTTATCAGTTTATATATACAAAGGATCAAGGGGGAATTGTATATGTCTATCCGGATAAATACGGTGAGAAATATAAAGAAGGGACTTTCACCCGTAGTTCTCTTGCGGTTGGGAATAGTTCATATCGGAAATATGAAATAAAGTTGGATGGTATGGAAAGGACATATATTGTTCAGAGATATTATCCGTCGAAGACACGAAGTGTGGCTATGGTGCCTTATGGCTTTTATGAGGATCTCCTGGATCAGTTTACAGATGACTATCCCGAAGTGGAAAGTGTATACACCATGCAGGTTGTCAGTGCGGTTTTCTGATCTTGAATGTATGAGAGAACCGGCCTGATAAGCAGCGGGAAGAAGGCTATGATCCTAGAAGTCGGGCCCACTCTCGGTTGGTTAGTGCCGGAAGCTGCTCGGTATCTGTAATAAAGGTTTCGGCCAGTTTGCGCTTTTCTTCTTGCAGTTGTATAATTTTCTCCTCTATGCTGCCTTGAGTGATAAAACGGTAAGCAATCACCTGATTGTTTTGTCCGATACGGTGGGCGCGGGCGATGGCCTGTGATTCGGCTGCCGGGTTCCACCAAGGATCGATAATGAATACATAGTCTGCCTGTGTCAGGTTGAGGCCTACACCTCCGGCTTTGAGTGAGATAAGAAAAGCCTGTATCTTGGGGTCACGGTTAAAGCGTGCTATTTCTTCCGGACGATTGGTTGAAGAGCCTGTCAGGAAGGCGTAATCCCATTTGCGTTTACGAAATTCACCGGCAACTAATTCCAGGTGTTTAACGAAAGAAGAGAAGATCAGAACTTTGTGTCCTTCGCTGCGGAGCGTTTCGAAGGTTTCTATAATCTGATATAATTTACCCGAATCACCGATGAAATCGGGTAAAACCAATTGCGGATGACAGGAGAGTTGTCTTAGACGGAGGATTCCATTGAGTACCGTGAAAGATTGTTGTCCCTTCTCTGCAGTCTGTTCCAGTAAGATGTTCCGAAGGCCGTTCTTTTCATGTTGATAGAGTTCGTTTTGTCTTTCTGTCATATCGCAATAAACTACTTCTTCGGTTAATGATGGCAGTTCCGGGGTTACTTCCTGCTTACTTCTGCGTAGGATGAATGGTGTGATGAGCTGACGTAAGCGATCCTTCATTCGTTCGTCTCCTTGCCGGATGGCATTGATAAAATGCTTGCTGAAAGTGGTTTCATTTCCTAAAAGTTCGGGTTGAAGAAAATGAAATTGTGCCCAAAGGTCTTTCAGTGAATTTTCGATGGGAGTTCCTGTCAGGATCAGCCTGTGTTTGCTGCGTAGCTGTATGGCCGAACGAAACGTGAGGGATTCGCTGTTTTTAATGTTTTGACTCTCGTCAAGGACAATGCATTCGAATGTATATTGGCTTAAGGTTGCTATGTTGTTGCGCATCGTACCATAAGTAGTGAAAATCAAATGATAACGGTCGAAATATTTTTTCAATCGGGTAATTTCGTTGGGTGAACTTCCATTGTATTCCATCATTGACAGATTGGTGAAACGAGATGCTTCACGTTTCCAATTATGTAAAAGGGAGGTAGGTACGACTATCAGGGTACCGTGTAAGGGGGATATCCGGTTTTGCTTTTGAACCGGTTCCGGAATTTGTGGAACTTGGGGGGCGATCCGGGAGTTTTCTTCCTCTTTGCTTTGCATGGGAAAGAGTGAAAATTGTCCCTTTTCATCGAAGAATACTTGTTTTTGAGGGAGGCAATCCGAAGTGCTTTCCGCTTTTTTCAAATCGATTGTTTCCCGAATTGCTTCGGTTATATTTCCCGGTTTGTAGACATATTGCAGGAGAGCGAGTGTCTGTAAAGTCTTGCCCAATCCCATATCGTCGGCCAGGCATCCGCCAAATCCTTCAAGATAGAGGTTTGCCAACCATGAAAAGCCTTTCTGTTGATAAGAGCGAAGATTAGCCTTAAGTCCGATGGGTACGGGAATTTCTTTGCTCAGCAGCGTTTTGATGCTTGTGCTTTGTCGGTCTTTTTCTAAAATAGATTCTATTACACCGATAAAGGGGCGTTTTAGACGGATCGTTTTGTCTGATTCTTTGCCTGCTTCAAGAAGGTTGGCATACTTGCTGAACCATTCTTCGGGTAGAAGGACAATGCGTCCGTCGGGGAGGATATATTCTCTATTGCCTTCCAGTATGTTTTTTCGGAAGCGGCTGAAAGGAATTCTCTGATTGCCGATGACAACAGTGATGTGTAGGTCAAACCAATCGGGACCGTCTTCACAACTCTGTTCTATCCGGATTTCGGGAAGATAGTACGGTTTGTTTTGTGTATCACTGGACAAGACAAACTCTTCGAGCAACATTTGGCGATGGTGGCTGATCCATTCGGTAATGTTCTTTTCGGGAGCCGCGGATGATAGCTTGAAATGGGAGTCACTGATGCATTGCAAGCCGGCTTTCTGAAGCAGATGTACAGCTTTTCTTTCAGCGGTTGAATTACGCTGGAAATAGTGTATGACGATTTCCTCCTCTTCTTGCTCACGAAAGACAAATTTCCTGGTTTCATCGGAGGGCTGCGGTGAAAAGGACTGTTCGCCGTAACGAAAATCAAGCCGTAACAATGTATCGTTATAAATCGTATCTTCAAGATAGAGATAAGCATTACACGGACGTTTCTCTCTGACGACTTTTAATCCTTGTATACTGATGTCGTGATAACGTGCGAGAGGAATTATGATATTATCTATATATTTTTCGGTTAGTGAAGCATCTGCGCTGATACGTTCTTTTTTAGTGAAGGGTAACAAACGTGAGGCTTCGATGTGGCTAAAAGTATATAAATCCATACCCAGCAGCAGAGTGGCAGGATTTGAGGTAAGGACGACGACAGGTTTCTGCTCCATTAATGAAACCGGAGTATCATCATCGTAGCACTGCAACTGATAACTGAAGTGTTCTTCGGTTACTTTGAATGAAAAATGAGTTTTTAGGTTGTGAGGATGGACGCGGTACGCGTGGTGTTCATAAAGTTGTTTGCTGCCACTTGGCTTTTGATAGAACGGAAGCTGTCCGTTACATATCAGTTCTAGCATTTCCAAGAGCTTTTTCTCGATGAAAGGGCGGATTTGCTGCTTTAGTTTATTGCTGTCCTCGGTTAGTTTACGGAGGAATTTGGGAACTGTCTTCTCACGTGAATAGACTCCCATCAAATATTTCTCAGTATAGTGTGAAGCTATGTCGATAGCTTTTTGTTCCGCTTCATTCATTTTTTTCAGGGCATCGGGAGAAGCATGAAAAGCCTGTTCGATCACTTCCAACGTATTGTCCAAGGCCCGGCCGACGGTGTACGGTACGAGCAATAGTCCCAAAACAGGGTGCTCTACGAGTACAATGACAACTTGGTTCGTGGTAAGTGCTTCTTTCATTTTATCGGGTTTGGAGGATCAAAGATACGGGATTTTATGTAATTTTGCGGTATGATGGAAAAAAACAAACGAGTCTTGTTGGGAATGAGTGGCGGTACAGACAGTTCTGTGGCTGCTATGTTATTGCTTGAAGCCGGTTATGAAGTAACAGGGGTTACTTTTCGTTTTTATGAGTTCAACGGTTCTACTGAATATTTGGAGGATGCCCGTGCGTTAGCTGCTCGTTTGGGTATCGGTCATATTACGTATGACGCTCGCAAAGTTTTTCAAGAACAGATTATAGATTACTTCATTGATGAATATATGTCCGGTCATACTCCGGTACCCTGTACTCTTTGCAATAATCAGTTGAAATGGCCCTTGTTGGCAAAAATCGCCGATGAAATGGGCATTTTTTATTTGGCTACGGGACATTACGTGAGAAAACAGTGGATAGATGGGAATTATTATATTGCACCTGCTGAGGATGTGGATAAGGATCAGTCCTTTTTCCTGTGGGGGTTAAGGCAAGAGATTCTGCAACGTATGTTACTCCCGATGGGTGGAATGACTAAGTCTGAAGCACGTGCTTATGCCGCCGGGAGGGGATTTGAAAAGGTCTCGAAAAAGAAAGATAGTATCGGTGTTTGTTTTTGTCCGCTCGATTATCGTAGCTTTCTGAAGAAATGTCTTTGTGATGAGTCCGGAGATAAGAACCGTAACATATACAGAAAAGTAGAGAGAGGACGATTCCTCGATGAAAGCGGCAATTTTATAGCTTGGCACGAGGGATATCCTTTTTATACGATTGGCCAACGTAGAGGATTGGGCATTCAGTTGAATCGTGCTGTTTTCGTAAAAGAAATCCATCCGGAAACGAATGAAGTGGTATTGGCATCCTTGAAATCACTTGAGAAATCAGAAATGTGGCTGAAAGATTGGAACATAGTGGATGAATCTCGTCTGTTGGGCTGTGATGATGTCATAGTGAAAATACGGTATCGGAAACAAGAAAACCATTGTTCGGTTACAATCACTCCTGAAGGGTTGCTACACATACGATTGCACGAACCTTTATCTGCTATTGCAGAAGGACAAGCTGCCGCTTTTTACAAAGACGGTTTGTTGTTGGGAGGAGGGATCATAACGATGACCGATCAACGATGAGTGGGCTGCGCTATTTACATTATATTCATCGTTGATCGTTCAAAACCACCGGTCGTTCATCACCGTTCATTCAAAGCAATCATTTCTTCAATATAATCTCTTGTATTGCTTAGTCTTGGAACTTTATGCTGACCGCCTAATTTTCCTTTCTTCGCAAGCCAGTCATGAAAGAGGCCCTTGCGTGCTACAATTACCTCTAATGGCTGGAGAGCAATATCTTTCCATCGTTTTGCTTCATAATCCGAATTGACCTCTTTCAGGGTAGCATCCAGTATCATTGCGAATTTCTCGATGGAATCGGGCATTTTGGCAAATTCAATAAGCCATTGATGACGGCATTTGGCATTTGCATCCATAAATACGGGAGCAGCAGAATATTCGCTGACCTGAGCTCCTGTTTCGGCGCAGGCTTTGGCAAGTCCTTTCTCGGCATTATCTACGATTAGCTCTTCGCCGAATGCGTTGATGAAGTGCTTGGTACGTCCGGTAATGACGAATTTATACGGATTCTTTCGGGTGAATTTTACTGTATCCCCAATCATATAGCGCCATAATCCACAAGAGGTGGAAATCACCATTGCATAGTTCTTATTTAATTCTACTTCTTCCAGGCAATAAGTACGGGGATTTTCTTTTTCTACATCCTCCAAAGGAATAAACTCGTAGAAAACACCATAGTCGATCATCAATAGCATAGACGGGTCGGAAAGGTCATTCTGTGTGCC
>OHDR01000983.1_pt1 | contig 10312 bp, 8 predicted proteins | sample 1567001 | NCBI WGS metagenome assembly OHDR01 (sample SAMEA3879553, study PRJEB24766) | human gut metagenome | biome: human-associated habitat; feature: feces | place: USA | collected 1985/1987 | reverse complement strand
AAGGCTTCCATGGTTTTCGGCGTGGGCTGGGTGATGCCGGCTGCATAATGGATTAACGTTCCATCCACATCAAAAAATGCAATTTTTTCCCCGATCCATCTGGTTTTGCGGACACTCTGCAGTTCACTCTCACTTAAAATATCCGGGACTGAGACAAGCCGATAGCCTTTGTTCTGGACGGCCTCGATCTCGTAACCGGCTTCTTTTAACTGATTAATTGCTTTCCAGACTGCCGTCCGTGAGACACCAAATTTTTCACACAATTCCTGCCCGGAGACATATCCATCTGTCTCACGGAGCAGGGTAAGTATTTCTGTTTTCATGTATTACTCCACGTTTCTACCGCAATTATTTTACATTTGTAATCAAATCTGTATGATCCTGATTGCGCTGCTTTTTAATCAGCCAGCGTTGCGAGCATGACTGCCTTGATGGTGTGCATTCTGTTTTCCGCCTCGTCAAATACAACGGACTGTTCAGACTCAAATACTTCATCGGTAACTTCCATTTCTTTGAGGTTGAAACGTTCGCCCATTTCTTTTCCGATCTTTGTCTCCCAGTCATGAAATGCCGGCAGGCAATGCAGGAAAATAGCTGTATCTTTTGCATTTGCCATAACTTCTTTTGTTACCTTATATGGTGAAAGTTCTTTGATTCTCTTCTCCCATACTTCATCCGGCTCGCCCATGGATACCCATACATCTGTATAAATAACATCTGCGTCCTTTGTTCCTTCTTTTACATCTTCTGTCAGAGTAATTGTTGCTCCGGACTGTGCAGCATAACCTTTACAAGTTTCAACAAGTTCTTCGTTCGGGAAATATTCTTTCGTTGTACATGCTACGAAATGCATTCCAAGCTTAGAGCATGCGATCATCAGGGAATTGCCCATGTTAAACCTTGCATCTCCCATGTATACAAGCTTGCGGCCTTTGAGTTCTCCGAAATTCTCACGGATTGTCAGCATATCTGCCAGCATCTGTGTCGGATGATATTCATTTGTCAGACCGTTCCATACCGGTACTCCTGCATATTTTGCAAGATCTTCTACGATTTCCTGACCGAATCCGCGATATTCGATTCCGTCATACATTCTTCCAAGTACACGGGCTGTATCTTCGATGCTCTCTTTCTTTCCAATCTGAGAACCTGATGGATCAAGATAAGTTGTTCCCATTCCCATATCATGCGCTGCCACTTCGAATGCACAACGTGTTCTTGTACTTGTCTTCTCAAAGATCAGTGCAATGTTTTTGCCATGATAATGATCCACCGGTACTCCGTTTTTCTTCTTCTCTTTGAGGTCTGCTGCCAGGTCAAGCAGGTATGTAATCTCCTCTGGTGTAAAATCCTTCAGTGTCAGAAAATTTCTTCCTTTTAAGTCCATAGTTCTCGTCCTTTCTATTCTATAACTATATGAATCAGAACCCTCTCTGTCCTTCTCTTCTTCATATCTTTGAACCTACATTGTAACCGATGAATTTAGTATACTACATTCATGTATAAAAATGCAACTAAAACTTTATTTTACTCTGTTTTATACATATTTATTCAGTGCTTATACATTCTTTTATGCATTTTTATTATTTTTTTCTTCTCTGTCTTCCTGCTTCGAACATCAGAACCGCCGCTGCCACTGCCGCATTTAAGGATTCTGCCTCGCCTTCCATTGGGATACGGATGAGACAATCCGCGCAGTCTGCAACTTCATCACGAAGTCCGTTTCCCTCATTTCCGATCAGAAATGCACAACCAGTTGTATAATCTTCCTCGTCGTATGCATTTTCTCCACGCAAATGTGCTGCGTAAGTTTTAATGTTCTCCTTCTGCAGCTCTTTGATCTTCTCCGGAAGATCTTCCACATAGAGGAACGGCATACGGAATACAGCTCCCATCGTGGAACGAATCACCTTTGGATTGTAGACGTCCACGCAATCTTTGCTCAATAAGATTCCGGTTACACCTGCTGCCTCAGCTGTTCTGAAAATAGTTCCAAGATTTCCCGGATCCTGCAGATTATCCAACACAACCAAATGCGGTGCCTTCTGATTTTTCACCTGCATCAGGTCATTCATCGTATAATTGAGTCTCTTCACAATCGCCAGAATTCCCTGCGGTGTCTTTGTATCTGACACGTAAGCGAACACAGCATCCGTCAGAAGCTCGACCGGCGCCTGTAATTTCTCTAAAAATTCTTTATTCTTCTTTGCAAAGCTTTCTGAAGCATATACTTTCTCAATTCGTTCCGCCGGAATCTCTTCTGTCATTCTTGGTCCTTCCACGAGAAAGATTCCTTTTTCATCTCTTAAGCGGCTCTTCTTCTGCAGCTTCGCCAGTTCTTTGATCTGTGCATTCGATGTACTTGTTATCATAATCTATTTCTCCAATTTTCCAATCTTTTCGAGTACTTTATTTGCTCCAACCAAAATCAATAGTGCATTCTCCGGAAGCGGCATCTGTGGATTAAACTCTACATTAACATTTCCGTCCTGCATGATTCCTACAACTGTAACTCCATATTTCGTACGTATACCCAGTTCTGCCATACTGTGATTGATCCACGGTTTTGGAACAGCGATCTCAACCATACTGTAATCATTTGACAGTTCAATCCAGTCTGTGAATTCTGTTGCCAGAAGGCTTTTGGCAACCCGGCTGCCCATCTCAATCTCAGGATATACAACAGTATCTGCCCCTACTTTCTTCAATATAGTTCCCTGTAACTTATTCTTTGCTTTGGCAACAACCATTGGAATTCCTATTTCTTTACAAATCAGAGTCGCCATGATCCCTGCTTCAAGATTCTCCGCAACTCCAATAATTGCTCCGTCCAAATTCCTTGTTCCAAGTGTACTCAATGCCTCTTTCTCTGTAATATCTGCTGTGATTGCATAGGTCACCCTATCCGCGATTTCCTGGATCGTCTCCCGTGATTTATCTACAACGATCACATCACATCCCATACTCTCAAGTGTCAAGGCCACACTCCGGCCAAAGCTACCAAGCCCCAGAACTGCAAACTGCTTTCTCATCGTTTTCTCCTTCTCATATACTGTTCCTTGTTTTTATCGCGTATCTCTTGTTTTCTCTTTTATCTTTTCTTAGCCAACCATAATCTTCGCTTCCGGCAAAGTACGGAACTGATTCTTCTTATCCACATGACCGGAAAATATAAGTGCCATCGTCATTGGTCCGATTCGTCCAATATACATCATGAGCATCAGAACGACATGACTGATATCACTAAGCACCGGCGTCAGATCCGCTGTCAGACCAACCGTTGCCATCGCAGATGTCGCCTCAAACATCAGATCAAGGACTTTCTGCTGTGGCTCGATCACTGTCATCACCGTCACCCCAAACAGCCAGAAGACAAATGTCACAAGTGTGATTGTTATCCCTACTCTTATAATTTCGAATGTAATTTTTCTTCCATAACATTCCGTATCTTTGTTTCCTCTCAAGACAGAAATCGCTGTAAGCAAGAGAACAGCAACTGTTGTTGTCTTGATACCACCTGCAGTTCCTGCCGGTGAACCACCGATAATCATCAGCATGCTGGCCAGCAGCTTCGAACCATTCGTAAGGCCTGACTGAGATATGCTGGCAAATCCTGCCGTTCTCGTCGTCACAGACTGGAAAAAAGCCGCCTGGAATTTCCCTGCAGCGTTCAATGTTCCCATCGTTGCCGGATTATGATGTTCTAACAAATAGAATCCCACAGTTCCCAAAGTAAGAAGGAACAACGTCATTGTCAGAACAATTTTACTCTGCAGGCTCAGTCTTGTGATCGTTCTTCCGACTGGCCGTTTTCCCTTGGACTGTATTGTCATCTTTATATTCTTCGCAAGATCGATCCATACCGGATAACCAAGGCCGCTGAGAATGACAAGCATTGTTGTCGTAATTGTGATCACTGGTGTATTGACATATCTCGTAAAGCTTGAATCTCCAAGAATATCTACACCCGCATTACAAAATGCAGAGATTGAGTGAAACACGGAATAGAAGATTCCCTTCGCAACACCATACTCCGGAATAAACTGAAATGAATATCCGATTGCGCCAATTCCTTCTACAAGAAATGTTCCCCACAATACTCTTTCAATAAACCGGATCATTCCTTGAAGTGTGGACAGACCATAGGCTTCTTGAATGACAACTCGTTCCTTCATATTTATTCTTTTTCCAACCAGAATTAAAAATGCAGTTGTACATGCAATGATTCCAAGTCCGCCGATCTGGATCAGAATAAGCAGAATCACTTTTCCTGCCACTGTAAATTGCGCAGCCGGCACAACTGTCACCAATCCTGTCACGCAGACACATGTTACAGCTGTAAACAGTGCGTCGATATAACGAATCGGCTGATGATTTGAAAATGGAAGCCATAAGAGCAGACTGCCAAGCAGAATCACGCCAAAGAATCCGATTGATATGATCCTCACTGTATTCCATTTTGCTCTTCGTGCTTTTCTCCTGTCTTCATCTATATAAAATCCATACATGTCTATCTTTCCTCGCTCTCACATGACAATTATTAAACACCATGTTACCACTCCCTTTTATCATCTGCAAGTAAAAGCTGATAAAACGAAAGATACGCCACTCTGATTCGTCCTCAGAACAGCGTATCCTTCGTTTGGCGGTTTATTTAAAATTATTATATAGTTTGAATCATTTTTAGTGATCTGTAGACTCGATCTCTCCATCGAATCCCGCATCTTTTATCATTTTCATTGTGTCATCGATTCCCTGGCCTCCGGCTGTCAGATAACCTGATGCAAAGATAGAATCAACAACTTTGAAAAGTTCCGGTTCCAATCCCTTGAAGTAAACTTCTCTTCCTGCTGCACAGCGGATATCGGACTTCGGAATCATCAGTCTTGCCAGACAAAGAACTTTCAAGCAATACTCCGGTGTCAGCTCTGAGATATCACGATCTGCGAGTCTTGTTCCCGGAATCGGAAGTAAGAAATTGATCGGAACCGATTCCGGATTGATCTCGCGAAGATCCATCAGCATATCAACGATATCTTCCTTACTCTCACCCATTCCAACAATTCCACCACTGCAGATCTCGAATCCAAGACTCTGAAGCATCTTGATATTATTCACACGCTGATCATAAGTATGTGTTGTACAAATCTCCGGATAGAAAGAGCGACTGCTGTTCAGATTATGGTTGATACGGTCCAATCCGGCATCTTTCAGGATTCTTGCCTGCTTCTCTGTCAGGAAGCCGATGGAGCAGCAGATCTGTGTATCTTTCTTCTTCATCTCGCGGATACGGTCTGCAAGATCTTCAATCTCCTCATCTGAGAATCCGATTCCACTCAATCCGATACAATGTCTTGCAAGATGTTTCTCATCTACCAGATCATTATCACCATAAAGCTTTTCATCTGATACTCTCTTATACTTCTCAATCTCTGCCTGAGAATCCTTAGATTGTGCACAATAAGCACAGTTCTGTGTACAGTTTCCACTACGAACATTTGTCAGAAGCTGAACGCTTACTTTCTTCCCTTTGTATTTTGTACGAAGTGCATAAGCACACTCCATCAGACTGTCCATCTCCTCCTCTGGAAGATTCAGCACTTCAACTGCTTCTTCTCTTGTAAGCGGACATTCTTCATCCCAGTTTTTCAGTAATGTATGAATTGATCTATTTGACATGGTATATTTCCCTTTCTTCTGTTTCTATGATATGAGTCTCAAAAGTAATTTTTGCCATTCACTGATGCAACCGGATTACTCCATTGCTATGTAATTCCCGCAATCCTCAAATATCTCCAATGCATCTTCTGCATTATTATTCTGTTGATCTTATTTACAACATATGAAAATAGTATAGCCATGTCTTTTTCGATTGTCAACCTTTTCTTTATTTGAGTTGACATCTTTATTATTTCTAGAACAAAGAATGTGCCTTGCACATTCTTGCGCCTGCGGCGGTCGCTTGCGACATCTACATTGTACGCCGCAGTGCGCATCCTTAGCGGAGCGTTTTTAATATATTAGGAAAGCACTTTCCTAATATATTAAAAAGACAGGTCCGTCCTTCACCTGCATTCAGCTGTGTCTGACTCCCTGTCTTTTCTTAAGTAAACCTGTTCCCGGTACGTCCGGAAAGCGATCTTATATCTTTTATTTATTATCTTACAGATCGATTTTTCCTGTTGTATCTCCGTTGACAACATAATATGCTGCTGACTCTTCCGGTTTCAGATAAATCTTAACATCTTTCATGTCTCCGACTTTATTCTTCAAATCCTTTGTCCATACATCTTTGACTTTCTTAAGGATCTCTTTCTCTGTATACTCTTTACCAGAGAACTGAAGGAAGAATTCTGTCTTCAGCTCAGCTTTCTTTGTAGTCTTGGCTGCTGTCTTCTTAGCTGCTGCTTTCTTTACAGTCTTCACAGCCTTTTCAGCTGTATCTTCTGCTTTTGCTGCAACCTTCTTAGCTGCCTTCTTCACTGTCTCTTTTACTTCTTCTGCCTGAACTTCTGGTGTATCTACCAGCACTGCTGCCTTCGTTTCAAGTTTCTTTGTTGTGTCTTTCTTTGTCTCGATTGCTTTCGCAGCTGCTGTCTCTTTCTTCTCTGCCTTTACTGTTGCTGTTTCAGCTTTTGTTGTTGAAGATGTCTTCTTTGTTACCATACTTGTTTCCCTCCTAAAATATACACCCAAGTATATTGGCACTACCTCATTACAATGTTATTCTTAACGTGAAATAATGACAAGAACTTTTGTCCGTAATGATAAATTATTCACGATACGGATTATTGTAACTCATTTTTGACAAAACGTCAAATTTTCCTTGATAATTATCATTTTATTCCTCTGAAGAATAGCCCCTGAAAAATTCTGAAAGTCCGTCCAATGTCTTCATAAGAACCGGAATCTCTTTTTCATCCAGTCTGTTCAGCACAGCATTTGTCATCTCCCTGTGAAACTCCTCATGATGATAGTAAGCCTTCTCCCCTTTTTCTGTCAGCCAGATATACACCACTCTTCGATCTTCTTCACCGCGGGCACGCATTACATACTTCTTGTTTACCAGCCCATTCACCGCTGTGGTCAGAGACCCTGCCGTAATCTTCATCTTCTTTGCCACTACAGACATCGTTGTCTTTCCTGAAACACCGATTGCTTCTATTATATGCATATCGTTGTTTGTGATGTCTTTAAACTCCTCTGTAATGATTGCCTTTTTCTCCAGCTCCCAGATTTCATTAAATAAATGTACCAGAATGTCATTGATGGTATTATACGCATCCATCTTTTTTCCTCCTCGTCTTCTACTGTTCTCTGATCTCTTCAAACAGCTCTTCTCTATTCAATCTTCCGGGATCACTTTCATTCTGGTCTGCTATCTTAATTCAGACAATGCCATGTTTTCTATCTCTTACATTCGACGAAATCTGTCGTATCTTCTATCTGTCAGTTGTTTTTCTGAAAGGCTTCCATATTGTTCAAGGAAATGTTCCATCTTCTCTTCCAGTTCACAGAGCACAGGAACCATCGTATCTTCCCGGTACACTTCAGGCTCGCGAATTATTTCTTCGATCACCTTAAGTTCCTTAAGATCTGCTGCTGTCAGACGCATCACTCCTGCCGCCTCTGACGCTCTCTTGCTGTCTTTCCACAAGATGCTTGCAAACCCTTCCGGTGAAAGTACTGAATACACTGCATTCTCCATCATCCACACTTCATCTGCAACTGCAAGTGCAAGCGCACCGCCGCTTCCACCTTCTCCGATTACAATTGAAAGAACCGGCACTTTCAAAGCTGACATCTCATACAGATTCCGGGCAATTGCCTCACCCTGTCCACGCTCTTCTGCCTCCATTCCGCAGAAAGCCCCCGGAGTATCTACAAAACAGATGACCGGACGCTGGAACTTCTCTGCCTGTTTCATCAGACGCAGTGCTTTTCTGTAACCTTCCGGAGACGGCATTGAAAAATTCCGTTCCAGATTCTCTTTCGTTGTCTTTCCTTTGCACTGGGCGATCACAGTAACTGCTTTTCCATGAAAATACGCAATTCCGCCTACTACTGCCGGATCATCCTTATAATATCTGTCTCCATGTAATTCTACAAAATCTGTAAACAATCTGTCAATATAATCCTTACCGACCGGGCGTTCTTTTTCCCTGGATTTCAGAACACGCTCCCAGGCTGACACATTTTCTTTTACCGCAGATATGTTTTTTCTGTTCTCTTTTTTCTTTTCCGGACAGTCTTCTTTCTTTTCATCTGTAACCGTATGCATTTTCAGAATCTGCCCCAGTACTTCCTTCATCTCATCCCTGGTTACGATCCGATCAACAAATCCATGCTCAAGAAGAAATTCTGCTCTCTGAAATCCTTCCGGCAATTTCTGTCCGATCGTCTGCTCAATCACACGCGGACCGGCGAATCCGATCAAAGCTCCCGGTTCTGCAAGAATGATATCTCCAAGCATAGCAAAGCTTGCTGTGACACCTCCCGTAGTTGGATCAGTCAATACCGGAATATAAAGAAGGCCTGCATCACTGTGGCGTTTCAGTGCTGCTGAAGTCTTTGCCATCTGCATCAGGGAAATGATTCCCTCCTGCATACGTGCGCCTCCGGAACAGGTAAAAAGAACAACAGGAAGCCTCTCCTCTGTTGCACGCTCGACTGCACGGGTAATCTTTTCTCCTACCGCATGTCCCATACTGGCCATCATAAATCTTCCGTCACAGACCCCGATCACAACCGGATGTCCACAGATTGTTGCTTTTCCTGTAACAACCGCTTCATCAAGCCCTGTCTTTACTCTTAAAGCTTCGACTTTTTCTGTATACCCCCGGAAATCCAACGGATTCTCCGGTCTTTCCCCTTCATCGATCTTTGCATCCCATTCTTCAAAAGAGCCTGCGTCTGTCACAAGCTCAATTCTCTTATATGCCGGAATACGAAAGTATCCATGACATTTAGGACAAATATATTTTCCGTTGATTACTTCATCTGTTAAGATTGCCGCACCGCATTTATTACATTTTTTCAAGATTCCTTCCGGTGCTTCCGGCTTTCTTCTGTTTCGTGAATGAATCGAAGTGATCTTCTCTCCGGTCTTTTTAAACATATTATGCAGTCTCATTCATCATTCCTCCGATAAACTCCACATCAATATCTCCAGATATGAATTTTTTATGATTCAAAATCTCATACTGATAATCAATATTTGTGTCCACACCTTCAATAATAACTTCGCCAAGTGCGCTTCTCATTTTACGGATAGCCTCTTCTCTGTCATCAGCATGTACGATCAGTTTCGCAAGCATGGAATCATAATAAGGCGGAACTTCATATCCTGTGTAAATCGCACTGTCTACACGTACGCCTTCACCACCCGGGAAATGTACATCTGTAATTTTTCCAGGAGACGGGCGGAAATTCTTTTCCGGGTTCTCTGCATTGATCCTGCATTCAATCGCGTGACCTGTGATCTTGATGTCTTTCTGCTGAAGTTTTAGTCTCTGTCCGTCTGCAATCTTAATCTGCTCTTTGATCAGATCGATTCCTGTCAGCGTTTCGATCGCACGAATGTTACGACCTTCACGACCGATGATCCGACCCTTCATTTCATCGTTAGGCAGCGGCACAACCGAAACTGCCGATTCCGAAACCTGGTCGGATGCACACTTTGCAATGGCGAGGGAGATGTAATTTCTTGCTTTCTCCTCACAGTCATCCTTGAGCTGCTGCTCATACTGGGTGATTTTCATTGCCTTTTCATGCACCAGTTCGTCTTCCAGATGTTGCAGGATATATTCCTTTGCCTGTTCCCGGGTGAATTCTGAGATTCGTTCCAGAACATCCATCTGGCTGTTCTTGATGGCTTCGGCTTCTGCAAGCCGTTCTTCCACGCTTTTTTGTTTGCGGGCAAGATTGTCCTCTTTGCGTTCGAGGTTTTCCAGTTTTTTGTCCAGAGATTCTTCTTTCTGCTGTACTCTTCGTTCCTGTCTGCTGACTTCAGAACGGCGGTCTTTGATTTCCTTTTCCGCATCGGCACGCAGCTGAAAGACTTCATCTTTGGCTTCCAGTAATACGCTTTTCTTTTGCTGTTCTGCTTCTTTCTTGGCATCGTGAATGACACGAGCCGCTTCTTTTTCGGCAGAGCCAATTTCCGCTTCTGCCTGTTGCTTTCGTTGCTGAATCCCGTCCTGTACACCTTTGGTGTAGCCTTTTTGGGTGGCAGTATGGTTGGTGACCAAAACCGCAGCCACACAGATGACGCAGGCAACCAGACAAACGATTACAATTTCCATTTTTTGCA
>OHDR01000976.1_pt1 | contig 10358 bp, 9 predicted proteins | sample 1567001 | NCBI WGS metagenome assembly OHDR01 (sample SAMEA3879553, study PRJEB24766) | human gut metagenome | biome: human-associated habitat; feature: feces | place: USA | collected 1985/1987 | reverse complement strand
TTATGATGATCTTTCCAAGCATGCGGTTGCATACCGTGCACTTTCTCTTCTGCTTGGACGTTCTCCGGGACGTGAGGCATATCCTGGAGACGTATTCTACCTGCATTCAAGACTTCTGGAGAGATCCAGCCGTTTGAGTGATGAGATGGGCGGAGGTTCTATCACAGCACTTCCGATCATTGAAACACAGGCAGGAGATGTATCAGCATATATTCCGACAAATGTTATTTCCATTACAGATGGACAGATCTTTCTGGAGAGTGGACTTTTCGCATCAGGAATGAGACCGGCGGTCAACGTTGGACTTTCCGTATCCCGTGTTGGTGGTGCAGCTCAGACAAAAGCAATGAAGAAAGCATCAGGAAGTATTCGTATCGATCTGGCGCAGTATCGTGAGATGGAAGTCTTCACACAGTTCAGTTCAGATCTTGATGCAGCTACAAAGGAAGAACTGGAATATGGAAGTGGTCTGATGGAACTTCTGAAACAGCCACTGTATCATCCACTTTCCTTGCATGAGAAAGTAATTACACTGTGTGCAGCAACACATAAAGTACTCTTAGGTGTTGAGAAGACAAAAATCAAACAGTTCCAGTATGATATGCTTCAGATGTTCGAGATAGAGCATCCGGAAATCGGTCAGGAAATCGAAGAGAAGAAAGTCCTGACAGAGGAACTGATCGACAAGATCGTAGAGACAGCGAAGGAATTCAAGAAGAGCAGGTGTTAATATGGCAAATATCAGAGAGATACAGAGCAGAATCAACAGTGTCAAAGACACAATGAAGATTACCAATGCAATGTATATGATCTCTTCTTCCAAACTGACACAGGCGAGAAAGAAGCTGGCAGATACAGAACCATATTTCTATGCGCTGCAGGGTGAGATCAGTCGTATTTTACGTCATTTACCGGAATTACATCATAGTTATTTCAACAAGAGGGAAAACATTCCGGCAGAGGAACGTAAGATTGGATCGATCGTTATCACGGCAGACAAGGGACTGGCCGGTGCATACAATCACAATATTGTGAAGCTTGAGGAAGAGATTCTTTCCAAGCCGGGTCAGCATAAGCTTTTTGTTGTGGGAGAGCTTGGACGTCATTATTTCGCAAAGAAGGATGTAGATATTGATACAAACTTCCGTTACACAGTTCAGAAGCCGACCATGCATCGTGCCCGTGACATTTCAGCGGTTATTCTGGATCAGTTTAACAATCATGAGCTGGATGAAGTTTACGTAGTATATACACGAATGGAAAATGCAGTTCAGTCAGAGGCAGAAGTGTTAAAACTTCTTCCACTCGAGAGAGGGGACTTTGGCGAAATGACGATGCCTTTGAATATGTATCGCGAGGAAATCGAACTAAATCCATCTCCTATGGATGTCATGAACAGTATTGTACCAAGTTATATCAACGGTATGATCTACGGATGTCTGGTTGAGGCTTATGCCAGTGAGCATAATGCCCGTATGATGGCAATGAAGTCAGCAACAGACAGTGCACAGGATCTGATCAAAGATCTGTCAATCCTCTATAACAGAGCAAGACAGGCTGCGATCACACAGGAGATCACAGAGGTTTGTGCCGGCGCAAGAGCTCAGCAGAAGAAGAGTTAAAATGTCGAGATGCGTTACAGACAGCAGGTTGTTGCAGTTTGTAATGACTGAAATATAGAAAGAGAGAGAGAACATGAATAAAGGACGAATTGTACAGGTTATGGGACCTGTCGTTGACGTAGTGTTTGAAAACGGTGATCTTCCTTTTATCAAAGATGCTCTTGAAGTTGATAATAATGGAAAGAAATGCATCATGGAGGTTGCACAGCACCTTGGAAATAATGAGGTGCGCTGCCTGATGCTTGCTGCAAGTGAAGGACTTTGCAAAGATATGGAAGTTACTGCAACAGGAGCCGGTATTCAGGTTCCTGTCGGCGAGCAGACACTTGGAAGATTATTTAATGTACTCGGCGAGACAATTGATAACGGAGAGCCGATTACAGATTCTAAAAAATGGGTAATCCACAGACAGCCGCCTACATTCGAGGATCAGAGCCCGGTAGTAGAGATCCTTGAGACAGGTATTAAAGTTATCGACCTTCTTGCTCCTTATGCAAAAGGTGGTAAGATTGGTCTGTTCGGTGGTGCCGGTGTAGGTAAGACCGTGCTGATTCAGGAATTGATCCGTAACATTGCAACAGAGCATGGCGGATATTCCATTTTTACAGGAGTTGGAGAGCGTTCCCGTGAGGGTAACGACCTCTGGACAGAGATGAAAGAATCCGGAGTACTGGAGAAAACAGCCCTGGTATTCGGACAGATGAATGAGCCACCTGGAGCTCGTATGCGTGTCGCTGAGACAGGACTTACAATGGCAGAATATTTCCGTGATGAGCAGCATCAGAACGTGCTTCTCTTTATCGATAATATTTTCCGTTTTACACAGGCTGGATCTGAGGTATCAGCTCTTCTTGGACGTATGCCTTCAGCCGTAGGTTATCAGCCGACACTGGCAACAGAAATGGGTGAACTTCAGGAGCGTATCGCATCTACAAAGAACGGTTCTGTAACATCAGTTCAGGCAGTATATGTACCGGCCGACGACCTGACAGACCCGGCTCCGGCAACAACATTTGCCCACCTGGATGCAACAACCGTACTTTCCAGAAAGATCGTTGAGCAGGGTATTTATCCGGCCGTAGATCCGCTGGAGTCAAGCTCCCGTATCCTGGAAGCAGACGTTGTAGGAGAAGAACATTACGAAGTAGCCAACAAGGTGATCGCAATTCTTCAGAAATATAAAGAACTGCAGGATATCATTGCAATCCTTGGTATGGAAGAGCTTTCAGATGAGGATAAAGCAACTGTTATGCGTGCAAGAAAGATTCAGAAATTCCTGTCCCAGCCATTCTTCGTAGCAGAGACATTTACAGGAATTCCTGGAAAATATGTACCATTAAAAGAGACAATCCGTGGATTTAAGATGATCATCGATGGAGAGATGGATGCTTATCCGGAAAACGCTTTCTTCAATGTCGGAACAATTGATGATGTAATTGCCAAGGCAAAAGAGATGGAAGAAGAGTAATTGTTGAAATAGGAGAACGTGCATATGGATACATTTGGTCTGAAAATCATAGCAAGTGATGGTGTATTCTACGAAGGTCGTTGTAAGAAGCTGATCATTCCGGCTCCGGATGGAGAAAAGGGAATTCTTGCAAATCATGAGAATATGGTAATCGCTGTGAATGTCGGAGTTGCACATATGAGTCTGGACGGCGAAGATTGGAAAGACATTGCAGTGGGCGTGGGATTTGTTGAAATCGTAAACAACCGAGTTACACTGATTGTTGATACAGCCGAGAAACCAGAAGACATCGATGTGCGACGAGCACAGGAGCAGAAAGAGCGTGCAGAGGAAAGGTTACGTCAGCAGCAGAGTATCCAGCAGTATTATCATACGCAGGCATCTCTGGCAAGAGCGATGAACCGACTTCGTGTTTCACAGGATAAAAAGTGGAATTTATAGATTTCTAGAGCATGTAGATGTGCAGAGATCAGAAGTACCTGCAGGATATATCATTTAATTATAGAAGAGGGACAGATTTTCCGGAATGGGAAATCCCCCTCTTTTTTACATTTAAAAGTGAACTGCGAAACTTTTTTGTATTGCATTTTAATTCGTAGTATAATACAATAAACTTATCTGAGTGTCTAAAATTATAGAAAGACAGAGGAAAAACGATATGGGTGATAGAAAAAAGCCACGTTCTCTTTCAGAAATCGTAAACGATGTACTTCGTGCGGTACGTGATTATTATGATTCAGAATACGTGTACTATATTGAGAAAGAGTATGGGGATATTGAGACCATCTTTGAGTGGTGTGCAGAGAATGTTCCATGGCAGAGAGATAAGATAAAGATGCTTCCGGAAGAACAGCAGCCAAAGTGGATGAAGCAGGAGATTACAAATTCAACAGAGGCCGATTACAGTGTGAGTTTGCAGCTGGATGAGAATACAGTAGCAATTCTTGCAGCAGTTGGAGTTCACCGGGGCGGATGTGATGTTGGATTGCTTCGTACGGTGATTCCGTATATACCGCAGGCAATCACTCTTCATAAACTCCAGAAACAACAGGAGTATCTCAGTTATCATGATAATCTGACAGGAGTACTTAACAGAAATAGTTTTGTTGCATATCTGGATCATGTGGAACCGGAAGAATTGAAGACATTGGGAGCTCTTTCCGTAGACATTAATGGACTGAAGAATTTTAATAAAGAATTTGGCAGAGATTATGGAGATGAAGTTGTCACCAGAGTTGGTGAAGTGCTTTCGGAGTATTTCCATAATGGTAATGTATACAGAATGACAGGCGATGAGTATCTGGTTCTTGTAGAGAACGCTTCATATGAAGATTTCACACAACAGGTACATGGTGCATATACAAAGCTTGAGAACATAAGTCTTGGACTGGTTTCAGTAGGGTATGCCTGGGGAAAAGTGGACATAGATGTGAATGGTCTTGTGATCAGTGCAGAGAATATGATGCGGGAAGAGAAAAAGAAGTATTATAAAAATCTGCGTAAAGGTCATCATGAGCCAATCATCAAAAAGGATCTTCTGGAGGATATTGAACAGAAGAATTTTATTGTATGTCTGGTACCGAAGATTGATGTGCAGACCGGAGAAATTGCAGGTGCTGAAGCGATTGTCAGATATCATCATAAGGATCTTGGAATTATGGATCCGGGAAGATATATTAATCTTCTGGAAGAGACAAGGTTGTCACATTATCTCGATCTCTATATATTTGAACAGGTTTGTCAGATCCTTCATAAGTGGGAGACAGAAGGAATCCAGATGGTGCCGATTTCAGTAAACTTTGCAGGTGAAACATTGAGGCAGGAGAACATTGCGGATCAGATGAGTGCGCTGATTGAGAAATATCAGGTATTATGCGAATATTTGGAAGTAGAAGTATCCGAATCTTATACAGATACGAATCAGGAGATGCTGGCGGCATCATGCAGTAAGATCAGAAAAGCGAATGTCCGCGTAGTATTAGATCATTTCGGAGCTAAGAATTCCAGCTTTTCGATTCTGTCCATTATGGATTTTGATGGATTGAAGCTGGATGAGAGCCTGATTACAAATCTGGTTGGAAACAGAAGAAGCAGAGTAGTAGCAAAGGCCGTAATTGATATTTGTCATCAATTGGGATGTTCTGTTCTTGCGGAGAGTGTTGAAACACAGGATCAGCTGAATGTTCTTCAGGAATTAGGATGCGATTATGCACAGGGAACATTATTTAATAAACCGATCAAAGTGGAGACATTTGAAGTGCGATATCTGAAGGAATAGAATGATCTGCCGGGGGAATGAAACGGAAAAGATTCTAAATATTACAGAGGATAAGATGAAAAATACAGATGGAGTTGAAATTAAATAAGATGAATAAAGCATTGTTTAGAGACAGAGCAAAGAAACTGATGATTACGGGGGCTTTGGCAGGAGTAATTGCAGGAGTGGCAATTACTTCAGGAATCTCCTCAATTACATTGAAAAAAGCTGAAAAGAAGCTGGAAATTAGCAATGCAAAATTACAGGAGCAGACAAAGAAGAACGAAGAACTGCAGACAGAGTTAGACAGAGAAGAAGTAACAGAAAATACTGCAGAGTTGCTGGCAAGTGATGATGACCGGTGGTGTCTTGCACTTGTGAATGAGAAGCATCCATTGGATACTTCTTATGTGCCGGCGAATTTAACGGAGATAAGTGATGGAAAACAGGTAGATTCCAGGATAGCAGACAGTCTGAATAAGATGCTGGATGATGCGAAGAAGGCAGGACTCAGCATGTATGTGACATCAGGATATCGTTCTTATGAGAAGCAGAGAGATGTCTTTAATACGACGATGCAGGACTGGATCAATCAGGGATATACACCGTTAAATGCGTATGATGAGACAAAAAAATCAGTTGCAATTCCAGGAACAAGCGAGCATGCAACTGGTCTTGCAGTTGACATTATGTCGACAAAGTACGGGGAGCTTGATGAGAAACAGGGAGATACAGAAGAGCAAAAGTGGTTGATGGAACATTGTTCAGAGTATGGTTTTGTTCTTCGGTTTCCGCAGGATAAATCTGATATTACAGGAATTGTATATGAGCCGTGGCATTATCGTTATGTGGGAGTAGATGCTGCAAAAGAGATGACAGAGAACGGACTTACTTTGGAAGAATATGTTTCTGCAAATTAAGTGAAAAACTGTTCTGATCGACAGATAAGAGAGAAGTATAAATAATACGTAAGGAGGAGAAGTAAATGGAAGATTTAACATTTGGAGAACAGGTGAAAATCGTCCTGGGAAGAAAGGGAATGACGATCAAAGAACTGGCGGAGACGATTGAGAAAGAGACAGGAAAGAAGATGTCACGTCAGAATTTAACACAGCGTCTTGGAAGGGATAATTTTCAGGAACAGGATATGAGACTGATCGCATCTATTCTCGGCTGTCCGTTTCAGCTGAGTATCATGTCAGGAGAGATTACAGAGAGCGCAGCCGGACGTATCAGGAAGCAGGAAGTAAAATGGAATGAACAGGAACAGCCGGAAGAGAGCTTTTCAGAGAAAACGGTGGAGACAGAGAAGGAAGAACAGCAGCTTACAGGTGAAGAACGTGACATGACGATCGGTGAGATTTATGATATGCATGAAGAACTTGCTGAACTTGAAAAGAATGCAGTAGAAGCAGAGCCAACTGAAGATGTCAGAGAAGATCTTCAGACAGAAGAAGAGGAATATAAGGAAGAGCTTCAGGAAGTGCCGGAATCAGATCAGAAAGAAGAAAATCCTGTGGAATCAGAAGTTTCCTATACGGAAGATTATGATCAGCCGGCAGAGGAAGAAGCAGAACCATATGAAGAAGCAGAAGTTACATCCTATGAGACACAGCCGGTAGAGCCGGTGCAGGAAGAGGCAACATACGAAGAGCCTGTACAGGAAGAAGTTGGAGACATTAATCCGTATACGGGAAGAGAATATGAATCCAACAGCGTACGTATGCATCCGAAAAGAATTGGATATGTGCAGGTTTATGACCGTGCAAACCATAAATGGACAGATATGACAGAATGGGCATTCCTCGGATATCAGGAACGCAAGAAAGTACTTCTTGGAGAGGATTACGAACCGCCAATTTATCTGGATTAAAATTGATAGAGAAAAGAAGTGCATCCGCTGTGAACGCTTCCTTTCTCTATCTTTTTCCTTTCTTTTTAAGAATCACATTAAGTATCGACACCAGTGACCGAAAGATTCAGAGTTTTCACATTCATCTTCGGTAAGTCCCAGAATAGAGATGTAAGAACTGGTAAATTGAGGAAAGCCGAACAAGTTAGCCATATGTGCTTCTCTGGGATCGTAAAGGCCGGGAACGCCAAGCCAAAGATGATCCTTTTCTTTGATCAGGAGAAGGTGATGATAATTATGACAGCCATGCAGAAGAAAACTATTGTTGGCAAGTGGCCAGAATCTGCGCGGAAGTGTGGAAATCTCTGCGTGTGTGATTTTTCTGGCTTGAATTGAAGCATCCTCAGTTGGTGTCTTCTCAGTTGGTGTCTTCTCAGTTGGTGTCTTCTCAGTTGGTGTCTCCTCGGTTGGTGTCACCTCAGTTGGTACCTCCTCAGTTGAAGCAGCATCAATAGAAGCGTCAGATAATGCTGCTTCGGATACAGTCTTAGATACAGTGTCTTCTGTTATGAGGGATTCTTCCGAAAGGGATGGATTCTCAGGTTCAGAGGATAAACTCTCTTCTGTTGATAAAGAGCAATCAGAAAAAGAATAAAAATCCGGCAGAGGTACAGCGGAGGCAATCCAATGCTGCGATCGATTTTGGGTGATGGAGAAAATAATGAACCCATCAATGTGTTTAAGAGTTCTTTTATGTGGAAAACGTTCCCCGGAAATGACCAGTTGTGTGGATAAGTTCTGACCAGAGCACTGAAGAAGTGCAACCGGAGAACCTGTAAGAGTTTGATTTTCGAGAATAAATGCATGGACTTCCAACTGTTCTCCAGGGACAATCGGAAGATTTTTAACATGAAGTGTTAAGAGATAAGAATAATTATGTGATGAAATTTGTAGAAAACCAAGATTTCTGCGGCGGCAGCAGGATTCGTACTCATATAAATAATAACTTCCCGGATTCATAGCAAGCCCCTGAAAAGAATTTTTCTATATAGTTTATTCAGAATGAAAAGGAATATTAATGCTATTTTTATATAATAACTGAAAGGAAACAAAATGAGGATGACAATGGATGAAAAATATATGCGTGCGGCCTTAAAACAGGCAGAGAAAGCGTATAATCTGGGAGAAACCCCGATTGGTTGCGTGATCGTTCATGAAGATAAAATTATTGCACGCGGTTATAACCGACGGAATACAGACAAGAATCCACTGGCACATGCTGAGGTCGCAGCAATCAAGAAAGCAAGCAAAAAGCTTGGTGACTGGCGTCTGGAAGAATGTACATTGTATGTGACATTAGAGCCATGTCAGATGTGTGCAGGTGCAATTGTCCAGTCCCGTATACCAAGAGTGGTTGTCGGGTGTATGAATCCGAAAGCAGGATGTACAGGTTCCATTCTGAATCTACTGAATATCCAGGCATTTAACCATCAGGCAGATCTTACAACAGGCGTATTGGAAGAAGAATGCAGCCAGTTGATGAAGCAGTTTTTCAGAGAACTCAGGGAAGCCAGGAAGATGAAGAAAAAAGCAGAAGCACAGAGTCTGTAACACAGAGTCTGTAACACAGAGGTATAAAATCATGTGGAATCTTGTGCAAAAGAAAGAGCAGCATACTTGACAAGCATTCATTTATCATGTAAAATAATAATCCGTGCAGCCGGGGTGGTAGCGGTACCTTGAACCTGCAATCCGCTATAGCAGGGGTGATATTGCGCAGAGGGCGACAGTCTGCAGGGCTGCCCCCGGAAAGTGACGTTGACGTCTGGGTCTCACGCGACGGGACTCTGTGAACCGTGTCAGGTCGGGAACGGAGCAGCACTAAGCAGAACCTCTCGGGTGCCGTGAGGGTGCCTGGGCTGAGTTAACTACCGGGGTAACGCTTGTGGGCCAAGTTCGAAGCGCAATGCACGTAAAAAATGAATAGAATGGTATTTATATTGGAAACGATACATTCCCTCCGGAATGATGAACGAACAACACAATCTGTTACGCTTATCATGATAGGAGGATTTTTTATGCCAAAAAATAAGTTTCAAGAAGTAATTTTCACAATCATGATGGTTTTTGTCATGGTTTATGCAATGATCTGCTACAACATTTCCCTGAATATGGGCGGAATGAGTAATGAGGTCTTTCTGGCAGCATTCCATGAACTTATCATCATGGGACCGATTGCTTTCATTCTGGATTTCTTTCTCGTAGGACCGATTGCAAAGAAGAAAGCATTTATGATCGTGAACCCACAGAAAGATAATCCGTTTATGATCGTGCTGGCAATATCCGTTTTATCCATCATTGGAATGTGCCCGCTGATGAGCCTTGCAGCAACACTGCTCTTTAAGGATGCAGGAAATCAGATGATTGCTGTGTGGTTCCAGACAACAGTATTCAATTTCCCAATGGCATTCTTCTGGCAGCTGTGCTTCGCAGGACCGATTGTCAGAAAAGTATTTGGGGTTATTTTCCGTGAGGAGCAGAAAGAAGAGGTGGCTTTTGATTAAAGCTGCAAAATAAGGGAAAGCTATCATACGATAATCTGACACAATTTATGTTGTTATCGTAAGTGATAGCTTTCCCTTTTTTGTTATATACACAACTTCACATATCTTGACATTTCTCACATCTTCATTCAGAATAGAAAGGTAAGACCTAAAAAGGAAAATGTTTACAAATATACATTATTGACAGGAAAAGAGGTTTATAAAAAGATGAAGATTTTGCTTGCAGCGGTGAATGCAAAGTACATCCACTCAAATCTTGCGGTCTATTGCCTGCGCGCATATGCAAAAGAGCAGCATCCGGCTAGCAATATTACAATTTCTGAATATACGATCAATCAGCCATTTGATGAGATTTTGATGGATATTTATAAGCAGGCACCAGATGTTCTCTGCCTTTCCTGTTATTTATGGAATGTGACAGAAGTAGGACAATTGATACAGGAGATTCCAAAGATTCTGCCGGATACGAAGATCTGGCTTGGAGGTCCGGAAGTTTCTTATAATGCAAGAGAAGTTCTGGAAAAATATCCGATGGCAGAAGGTATCATGCGCGGAGAGGGTGAAGAGACTTTTGCAGAGCTCGTAGCATATTATG
>OHDR01000975.1_pt1 | contig 10366 bp, 9 predicted proteins | sample 1567001 | NCBI WGS metagenome assembly OHDR01 (sample SAMEA3879553, study PRJEB24766) | human gut metagenome | biome: human-associated habitat; feature: feces | place: USA | collected 1985/1987 | reverse complement strand
CCGGCAGAGGTGGAGGTGCTCCGCACCCGGAACGGCTGTGTGGCCCGCATCCACGCCGCCGGGCAGATCTTTGTTACCCTGAGCGGCAGTGTTGCGCTTGCGGCCCCTGTGCAGGCGGATTATCTGCTGGCCTCGCCTGCCCGGCCGGACTGCGTGAAGTATGATGCGATCCTGAGCCTGAGCAGCGATTATCGGTGGATGCCGGCGGCTCTTTCTTCAGGGCAGCTCTGCCACAGTTTTTCAAGGGCAGAGTAGGCTTTGAGAGAAAAAATTGGCTTTTTGTCAGGAGCTGTTATATAATAGGAGATATCAAAGTAAAATCCGGAAAGGAATCAAGAAATTTATGGGCATCGTAGTCATCGGAGCTGTTTTTGTGGATATCAAGGGCTATCCCCTTTCCACCTATATCCCCGGCGGGCGCAACGCCGGACGCATCGAGCAGGTACACGGCGGTGTGAGCCGCAACGTGGTGGAGGATATCGCCAACGTGGAGCTGCGCCCCACCTTTGTGGGTCTGGTGGATGACACCGGCATGGGACAGGATGTCATCGACAAGCTGGCAAGGCACAAGGTCAACACCCGCTTTATCCAGAAAAAGCCGGACGGCATGGGCACATGGCTGGCCATTTTTGACAACGACGGCGATGTGCACGCCGCCATCTCCAAGCGACCGGACACCACCCCGCTGACCGGCCTGCTGCAGGAGCAGGGCGATGAGATCTTTGCAGACTGCGATTCCATTGCACTGGAGCTGGACCTCGAAAAAGAAACGGTAAAGCAGACCCTGCGCTACGCCAAAAAGTACGGCAAAAAGGTGTTTGCCGTGGTCTCCAACATGAGCATTGCCATGGAGCGGCGTGACTTTTTGCAGCAAATCGACTGTTTTGTCTGCAACCAGCAGGAAGCGGGGATTCTCTTTTCTGACGAATACGACCATATGGGGCCGGAGGAAATGTGCCGCACGCTGGCCGCTAATGTAGGCAGCGCCCGCATCCCCTGCATGGTTGTTACCATGGGGGACAAAGGCGCGGTGTACGCCTGCGCGGATGGCGAAAGTGGCATTGTACCCGCCAAAAAGGTAAACGTGATCGATACCACCGGCGCAGGCGATGCGTTCTTTGCCGGTACGGTCATTGGCCGCACTTATGGCAAAACGATGGCGGAAGCCTGCGGCATTGGCAGCCGGCTGGCGGCTTCGGTCATCTGCACCGCCGAAAATGTCTGCCCGCGGTTCCGCCCGCAGGAGTTCGGGCTGGATGTTCCGGTTGTGGATTGAGCGCCGTTTCAGCAGGCCGGTCACAGCCGCCGGAGCGGTGCTTAAGCCGCAAGGCGGGAATTGTGCGGTGTTGCCCAAGATATGTGAGGAAAAGGAATGCCAAACCCGTATAACCCGAACCCCTATAACGAAGAACAGGACCGTGCGCGGCAGCAGCCGCTGTATGACCAGCCCGGCGGCCCCCGGCAAGACGCCAGCCAGGAATACCACAAAGGGGATGGTGTGTTCCAAATCCCCTGGTGGGTGATCGTAATCACATTCTGCTTTGCGGCGTGGCCGATTGGCGTTGCAATGATGATCATCAACCATCTGCTGCGAATGGGCAAAATCTCTGCGCCGCAGAGCTGGAGCCAGAACAACCGGCAGACCGGCCAACCGTACACCGTCCGCCCCATCTATGCGGACCCGCAGAAAGCGGAAAAGATGCGCCGGGATGCCCAGCGCGTGGTGCAGAGAGCGGAAGAAGCCGCGCACAAAGCCGAGAAGCGGGTCGAGATCTACCAGAACGCGGACCGCGCACAGGCGTATGACCCGGAGCAGACCGCCCGCCAGAATGAGCGCGGCCGTAAGGATAAAGGTGAGGGCTGGAGCATTGCCCTGACGGTTCTGGGCGTGATTTTTTCCATTGCCATGGTGGCCAACCTGCCGGAAGCCGTGTATTGGCTGCCGGAAGCCCTTACGCAGGGCGGCAGTTACTGGACCTGGCTGTTCCAGGATCTTGCGGGCAGCGCGACCCTGTTGTTTGCGGGCGCGGGCTTCCTGTTTGCCGGGTGGAAGCTGCGCACCGGCCGCCGCATGCGCAAAAAGATCAGTAACATTGTTGGCAACGCCCCCTACATGAAAATTCAGGAGATCGCGGATGCCATCCCCTGCAATTACGCCAAGTGCTGCAAGCACCTGGAAAACTGCATTGACAAGGGTGTGTTTGGGGAGAACGCCTATCTGGATATGCGCACCGGTACCCTGGTGGTACGCGGCGCACCGCCCGCTCCGCAGCCTGCCCCCGCGGCAGCCCCAAAAGCCCAGCCGGAAGAAGCAAAGGCGCAGGACAATTATGCCCAGATTCTGAACCAGCTGCGGGCCTTGAATGATGCCATCCCCGGCAAGGAAATGTCCGATAAGATCAGCCGGTTGGAAGCCGTCAGCGCCAAAATTTTTGCCCAGGCCAAGCAGAACCCGGACAAGCTGCCGCAGATGCGCAAGTTCATGGATTACTATCTGCCCACGGCCCTGAAGCTGCTCAAAACGTATGCCGAGCTGGATGCCCAGGGCGTGGAGGGGGAGAACATCCGCGAGTCCAAACAGCGCATTGAACAGGTGATGGATACCCTTGTGACCGCCTTTGAAGCCCAGCTGGACCGCCTGTTTGAGGATGACGCGCTGGACGTTTCGACTGACATTGATGTGATGGAAAACATGCTGCGTGCCGATGGCCTGACCGGAAACACCGGGAACAGCCCGAAATTGCAGCTGTAAGCCAGCAAAGAAAAGCAAAAAGCAAACCCAACATTCAACAAAAGCCATGCCGCTTTGTGGAAAACCCACGGCGGCATGGCTTTTGTATTTATGGTTGATCGTTTCAGGGAATGGCGAAATTTTTACATGCTGGCGGCAACCGCGGCGGCGCAGGCTTCCAGTTCGGCATCCTGGGTGGCGGTCAGGCGGCCGCGCACCGTTACCTTGGCATCCAGCACGGTGCAATTCTTCAGCTCGCCGATTTTGGCGGCCATCAGCTTGGCGGACATCGGGGCCCAGCTGCCGTTTTCCACCAGGGCAAAGGTGCGGTCGTGCAGGTTCAGGGCTTTCAGGTCCTCCAGCAGGTTGGCGGCGGGCAGGTAAATGCCGCCGTTGTAGGTGGGGGCGGCCAGCACAATGGTGGATGCGCGCCAGCACTCGGCAACGGCTTCGCTGTTGTCAATGCAGGAAAGGTCATGCACAGCAACCTTTACGCCCTTGGCGGCAACTTTGGCGGCCAGGGCGTTGGCGGCGCTTGCGGTGTTGCCGTACATGCTGCCGTACAGCACAACAACCGCCTTTTCTTCGGGTTCGCAGCGGCTCCACAGGTCATACTTGCCAATGAACCAGCCCAGGTTCTTGCGCCACACGGGACCGTGCAGCGGGGCAATGGTCTCGATGGGCAGGGTGGCGGCCTTTTTCAGCACAGCCTGCACCTGCACGCCGTACTTGCCCACAATGTTGGTGTAGTAGCGGCGGGCATCGTCCAGCCATTTGCCGGCAAAGTCTACCTCATCAGCGAACAGGGCACCCTCCAGGGCACCAAAGGTGCCAAATGCATCGGCGCTGAACAGGGTACCGGTGGTGGTGTCAAAGGTCATCATCACTTCCGGCCAGTGTACCATGGGGGCCATCACAAAGGTCAGCTTGTGTTTTCCCAGGTCCAGCGTGTCGCCCTCTTTTACTACCAGGGCATCGTCAATGGCGGCGCTGTCCGTGGGAAAGTACATTTTCAGCATGGGCAGGGTTTTGGCGTTCACCACCAGGCGCAGATCCGGCCAGCGCACCAACACGGCTTCGATCATGGCGGCGTGGTCCGGCTCCATGTGGTCCACGATCAGATAGTCCAGCTTGCGGCCATCCAGGGCGGCGGCAACGTTCTCCAGGAACTGTGCGCCAACGCTGGCATCGGCGGTGTCCAGCAGGGCGGTTTTTTCATCCAGAATCACATAGGCGTTGTAGCTGACGCCGCGCGGAATGGGAAACAGGTTTTCAAACTTTGCCAGGCGGCGGTCACTTGCGCCGACATAAATTGTATTTTCGGATACAGTCTGAATGCTTTGCATGAATATTCCTCCGTATCAGTAGAAATAGTGAAAAATATTTTGAATGATTAGGACACAGTAAAACTTTGCTGAGGATAGAATACCACATTTTGGGGCGTACTGCAAGATGAAACGGGGGCTTTTTGATGGGATGTGTGGTGATTTGAGGGGCGGGAGTTTGTGGGGATGGTGAGCGGCTTGCCCGCAAGAGGAGCAGATGATAGGGCGGCGGGCGCACAATGTGCGCCCCTACTAGTGTGGTAATTCTAAAGCTTTACTTTTTATGATTTGGAGACTTTCTCCATTTGGCTTTGTTACGAAGCGGCTCTAATTTTTTAGATAGAGCAAAAAGGTAAAGTTTTAGTCTTAACACACTACTACGGGGGTACGTTTTGGGCTTAGTTCCATGTGATATTTGAAATGCGCACCCAAGTTATGCCCGACAAAAAAGCGAATATACAAAAACACCCGCAGGGATCGGCCAAGTGGCTTACACCTGCGGGTGTTGCTTATTGCTTATTCAGCGCAGCTGGAATCAGACCGGATGAGACTTGTTCTCATAGTCAGCATGCAGAGCGTCCACACCGTGCATACGGGCATTGCGCTTTTCGAAGAACTTGGGAGCAACCTGCGGGAACATAGCGTAGGTCAGAACGTCCTCTTCCTGGATGGCATACTTGGCAGCTTCGGCCTTCAGCTTGTCCATTTCGGGGGCAAGGGTATCAGCAAAGCGGCAGGTAATGGGCTCTTCGCCCTTCAGAATAAAGTCGCTGAATTCCTTCTTGATGGGAGCGGGAGTCTTGCCGTAATCGCCATGGACCAGGCCCTTGAACTCCTTGGTGACCATCTTGTAGCGCTCGCCCATGATGACGTTGAACACAGCCTGAGTGCCAACGATCTGGGAGGTCGGGGTGACCAGCGGCGGGTAACCGGCATCCTCACGCACGCGGGGGATTTCGGCCAGAACTTCGTCCAGCTTATCTTCCTTGCCAGCGTCCTTGAGCTGCTTAAGCATGTTGGAGAACATGCCGCCCGGAACCTGATACAGCAGGGTGTTGGCATCAACGCCCAGGCTCTTCGGATTGATCTGGCCGTTGGCGATGTACTTTTCGCGCAGTTTGGCGAAGTAAGCACGCACAACGTTCAGCTGGTTCAGGTCAAGGCCGGTGTCATAATCGGTACCCTGCAGGGCGGCGACCAGACTTTCGGTCGGCATATGGGAAGTGCCCAGAGCCAGCGGGCTCATGGCGGTATCCACAATGTCAGCACCGGCTTCGATGCCCTTCAGGATGGACATGGAGGCCAGACCGGCGGTGTAATGGCTGTGGATGTCAACAGGGATGCTGACGGTCTTCTTCAGCTCGCTCACCAGCTCGGCGCAGGTGTAGGGCTTGAGCAGGCCTGCCATATCCTTGATGCAGATAGAGTCTGCGCCCATCTCTTCCAGGGTCTTGGCATACTTGGCAAAATACTCGTTGTTATGCACCGGGCTCAGGGTGTAGCTGATGCAGGCCTGAACATGTGCCTTTTCCTTGTTGGCTGCCTCGATGGCAGTCTTCAGGTTGCGGGGGTCGTTCAGAGCATCGAAAATACGGATCACATCAATGCCGTTGGCAACGCTCTTCTGTACAAAGTACTGAACGGCGTCGTCAGCATAGGGGCGGTAGCCCAGCATGTTCTGGCCGCGGAACAGCATCTGCAGTTTCTGATGCGGCAGTTCTTTACGCAGGATGCGCAGACGCTCCCACGGATCTTCGTCCAGAAAGCGGATGCAGGAGTCAAACGTTGCGCCGCCCCAGCACTCCACCGAGAAGTACGGGATCTTGTCCATTTCGGGCAGGATGGGACGCATTTCATCCATCGTCATACGGGTGGCCAGCAAAGACTGATGCGCATCACGCAGAACGACTTCGGTAATCTTAACAGGTTTCTTAGCCAATCTCGTTCACCTCATTTTTTAACGTTCGGGATCGTTTACGCTTTATCAGCCCATGGTGTACAGCACATCGCCGGAGTTGACGGTATCGCCCTTGCGAACATCAATGCTGGCAATGGTGCCGTCCTGCGGTGCGCTGATCTCGTTTTCCATCTTCATGGCTTCGAGGATCATGACAACATCGCCAGCCTTAACAGCAGCGCCTGCCTTGACCTTGATGTCCAGGATGGTGCCCGGCATGGGAGCGTTGACAGGAACAGAACCAGCGGCAGCGGGTGCGGCAGGTGCAGTAGCCGGAGCAGGTGCAGCGGCGGGTGCCGGAGCGGCAGCCGGGGCAGCAGCAACAGGAGCAGCGCCGTTGGTGTTTTCTTCAACGGTAACGTTGTAAGCAACGCCGTTCACGGTAACAGTCAGGTTTTTCATAAAAAGGATCCTCCTTAAATATTACAGGGTGATGTTGCCGTGTTTCTTAGGCAAACGGGTGGTGCGCTTGGTGGCCAGCATATCCAGGGCCTGTGCGGCAGCAGCACGCACATCGGCAGCCTTTACAGCGGCATCGGCAGCGCCGTTGGCAACAGCGGCAACTGCGCTGCACTGCTCTGCCTTGTAGGCAGCAGCCTTCTGCTTGGTAGCCTGCTGGATGTTGTCAGAAGCAAAGATCTCGTCCTTGTACAGAACGGTAGCGGCGGTTTCCGGTGCCAGCGGGGCAACGGTGCAGCCGTCCACAGCAATACGCCAGTCAGCGGAAGCTGCAAAGACGGTGTAGATGGGGCCAACAGCCTCACCGGCAAGGATTGCGACCTTAACGGTGGTAGCTTCGGCATAAACGCCAGCCATACGGGCAGCCTGGCGGATGCCGCCAGCCTGGTCGTCGCCTTCGCTCTTGACAAAACCTTCAGTGTTGACAACAGTCACAACGGGAATGCTGTAAGCATCGCACAGGCGCACAAAACGGGCTGCCTTAGCGGTGCACTTGTGGCACAGGGTACCCTTGGCGGTAGCAACGATACCGACAGCCTGGCCGTTGACGGAACCAAGTGCGGTATAGATGTTGCGGCCATAACCAGCGTACAGCTCGGTCAGGCTGCCTGCATCGGCAATAGCCTCGGCAGCGCTCTTGGCATCATACTTGACCAGGTTGAGCGCAGCGGCGGGAGCTTCGAAATCAAACACAGCGGGGCCAGCCAGGTTGTTGGCCGGCAACATACCCACAACGCGGGCAGCGGCGGAAGCTGCCTTGACGGCATCTTCTTCCACGATAGCGGCAACGCCTGCCTTGGCGGCAAACTCAGCAGAGCCGGCAGCCTTGACCTTGTCCTCTGCATTGAAAGGAGCGGTCAGGAACAGCTCAGCGTCAGCTGCCATGATGCAGACATCAGCTGCGGCGGCCTGCACAGCGCTGGTGCCGGCGCAGGTACCGGTAACAACGGCAACCTGAGGCACAACGCCGGAGATGCGGGCGATCTCAGCGGTCAGGCGGGAGTTTGCGTTCAGCAGCTCCAAGCCGCCTTCCAGCTTAGCGCCGGTAGAATTGTAGAACGTTACAACGGGATTGCCGGTCTCAGCGGCCATTTTCAGCACGCGAGTGGTTTTATCCAGATCTGCCGCGCCAACGGGTTCCCCGTTCTGGTAAACGGCATAAACGCTTTGGCCATTGGCACAGCCGAACGCTGCGCTGACGGCACCGTCAGTAAACAGAGGAGAATAGTTCCCCTCATCAAAAAATGCTGCAAGGATTGCTTCCTTGCTTGGCTTATTAGCTGCCATACATTGACCTCCTGTTTATTCAATGAGCAAGATGGTTATCATATGCCATATGGCTTTATTATACTACTTCGTCGAAAAGCAGACAAGTGGAAAGCGCCAAAAAGTTTTGCGTTTTGCCTTGTTTTTCAGCTTTTTCTGCACAGTTTGCCCAAAATTATGACAAAGCCGCCCCTTGCGGAGCGGTTTGTTTGCATAGAATGTTGTGATTCAGCTTGCTTAGTCGTGCTTGATGGGGCCGGGGCGGCGGGCGGCGGCAGGGGCGGCTTTGCGGGCCGGGGCAGCCTTGAGCGCGGCATTGCGCAGGGCACTAATCTCGGATTTTTTCAGTTCGCGGTATTCGCCAGGCTGCAGCATGCCCAGTTTGACCGGGCCTTCAGCGCTGCGCTTCAGGCGGATGACCTCCAGGCCGACTGCTTCGCACATGCGGCGGATCTGGCGGTTGCGGCCCTCGTGCAGGGTGATCTCCAACACCGTGCGGCCGGGTTCATCCACCACAACATGGATGACGGCGGGCTGGGTTTTTACACCATCGTCCAGCACAACGCCGCTGGACATTTTGACAACCTGTTCCTCGGTCGCGCGGGGGCGCACAGTAACGCGGTACAGCTTGCCCACGCCGCCGGAAGGATGAGTGAGCAGGTTGGCAAATGCGCCGTCATCCGTCAGCAGCAGCAAGCCTTCGCTGTCTTTATCCAGACGGCCGATGGGATACACACGGCGGTCCACGCCGGTGAGCAGATCCATAACGGTCTTGCGGCCGCGTTCGTCCGATGCGGTGGTAATATAGCCGCGGGGCTTGTTAAGCATCAGATAGGTATACTGGCGCTTGCGCACAATGCGCACGCTTTTGCCGTCAATGCTGACTTTATCAAAGTCGGGGTCCATCTTATCCCCCAGCGTGACCGGGTGGCCGTTGACCTTGACGCGGCCTTCATCAATCAATTTTTCTGCAGCGCGGCGGGAGCACACGCCCTGGTCCGAGAGTACTTTTTGAATCCGTTGTTCTGCCATGGTGTTCCTTTCCAATATCAGGGTAATATCCGCCGGGTGGATTTGCTTATATGAGAATGTCCTTCCGGCATTTCAGTTGAACAGCCCGCTTTGGGCCGGGTTCCGGTTGGGGAAAAATGAAATCTGTCCGCTTATTCCTGCGGGGTTTCGGGCTTGTCCTTTTTGATTAGGGCGCTGATGCGGTCCACAAGGTCCGGCAGAGCGTTGATAGCGCTGTCCACCGGGCTGACATGTTCCACCAGCTGGATGGTGCGCACATTGCCGCCGCTGATCACCAAAAACGCGATGGGTGCAATAGAAACGCCCGCGCCGGTGCCGCCGCCAAACATCTGCTTGTTGGTTTTTGCGCCAACATCAGAGCCGCCGGAGGCAAAGCCAAAGGTAACGCGGGAAATAGGGATGATGGTTGCTCCATCCACCGTGATCGGTTCGCCAATGATGGTATTGGCATCCACCAGCTGGCGGATTTTTTCCATGGTAACGCCCATCATGCCTTCAATCGGATGTTCTGCCATTATAAATTACCTCCCTGTTCTGTTTCAGGTGTATTGTATTTGGGGTGTTTTGGGGGCAGCAGCTGCGGGTCATGCCGGGCATGCCACACAAAGCACACCACTGTAACCAGTGCCAGCAGCGGGCAGAGCAGCAGTTTGAGCGAAACCACACGCTGCTGTTTGGCGCTGCCGGTGTAATCAGCCTCCAACCAGAGCTGATCTGCCTGTATTTTAATGTGGTCCTGTGCGATTGCCAGGATGGTGTTGAGGGTGGTCAGCGTCTGGCCGTACAGGATGGCCGTTTCTGCGGCGGTCTCCCCTGTTATCGTCCAGATCACATTCAGCTTGCTGACGCGGAAGCCGCGCAGCAGCGGCCCCACACTGGCGCGCAGCACGCTGAACAGGTGCCGCACATAGCCAACAGGGTCCGCCCTGACTGCCGCTTTGATGCGATCCACAAGGCCGGTATCTTCTTCCGGCTGTGGTTCCGCGGCAGGTGTTTCCGCTGCCGGGGCATGGGCAGCGGCGGCTCCCGGTTGGCTGGTCGGGGCAGATTTGGCTTTTGGTTTTGGTACTGCCTGTTCCGGCTGCGGGGATGTTTCCGGTGCTTTTGGTTTTCCCTGTTCCTTTTCAGCGGGCGGGGCCGGTTCTGCTTTTTGGGGTTCTTCCGGCGCTTTTGCGGGCGGCGGGGTTGGCTTGGGCGGTGCGGCGGAAGTCGGCTCGGTTTTTGGCGTGTTCCCCTGCTTTGTTTCTGCCTTTTTTCCCTCTTCATCCGCTTTGCGCGGGTACAGGGTAAAGTGCAGCGGGCCGTAACACAGCTGTAAACGCAGGCCGCCGATATGGCTCCAACGGAAGTGAATGCCCGCAGGCAGCAGCAGCGCCAACAGCAAAAGCAAAAGCAGTGCCAGTAAAATCATGCCGATTATTTTTAGCACCATCAGCACAACCGCCAACACGGCGCTCATTGCAGTTCCTCCAGGGTTTGCTGCACCGGCAGTTCTTCTTCTTTCTGGGGGTCGTCATGCAGCGGGGGCAGGTCGGCCAGACTGCCAAGGCCGAACACCCGCAAAAAGGTATCCGTCACCCGGAACGCCACCGGCTT
>OHDR01000958.1_pt1 | contig 10552 bp, 12 predicted proteins | sample 1567001 | NCBI WGS metagenome assembly OHDR01 (sample SAMEA3879553, study PRJEB24766) | human gut metagenome | biome: human-associated habitat; feature: feces | place: USA | collected 1985/1987 | reverse complement strand
AACCACAAAATGGGGACAATACTTTCCACTGACCAGGCTGGGTGGTATTTTTCGTTTGCCGCTCCAGAAGATGACCTCCACATGAAGCGCCGCCCGGTTTTCATCTGTTCCAATCATGCCGCATTCTCCTTTTATCCCACAATGGTGGTTTCCTGGATAGCCAGATTATCGTAATCCATGGCGATCAGCTTTTCAGCGGCCTGTGGGGTACACATAAACCAGGTGCTCATGCCCCAGGCATCCATCCTTGTAACCGTGAAGAAGTCGGTTTCGGTGGGAGTCGGATTTCTTGCGTCAAGATAGTGGTCGGAGTAGAGGTACACCAGATCTACCTCCCGCTCCGGCAGCCACTTGGCCCGGCGCGCACGGGGCTTTCCGTTTTTCAGCGTCTTTTCTCTGGGGTTCTCGAACCATTCCAGCTCCTTGAGTTTCAGGCCAGTGAAGGCATCCATCAGCCGCTGGGCGATCTCCCGGTGGGTAAACACGCCGCAGTTCCAGGAGCCCATCAGCCATGTCTGTATAAAGTCGCCCACCTTGCTGCCAGGAGCAGGCGGCCCGTAGACGCTCTCATCCGCCCACATGACCTCTATCTTTTCACATTGATCTGGCCGAGGACAGGACTGCTTGTTGCCATAGCGGTACATGATATTTACATAGCCATAATCTTCGCCGGTTCGGTCATGGCCGACGACTTCTATTTTATAAGCAGTGATTGACATTGCAGTTCCACCTCCTGAGCCAGCACAAAACTTATGCCAATTCCGCGTCCAAAATCTGGACTGGTTTTCCTTTCTCGTTCACATAGTAAAGGGCAATATAGTCGATGCCGTCCCGCTTGACTTGCTCCCAGGGCATCCGCTCGCCGTTGATCAGTTCCACAGTATCCGACTCATCCGGTTCGAAGTCTTCTTTTTCGTCCTCATAGTCGATGTTGTACCCCAGCTCCAGCACCAACTTGGAGGCAGGGATCTCATATTGCTTGAGGGGACGGTGTTCCAATTCAGATGGATCGTGTTCATCGCAGAACAGATGGTCGTAGCCATGCCGTCCACCGTCAAAGATAACGAACTCCTCACCGCTCTCTGGGTCACGGGCTGCCACCAGTCCGGGGGCCTCATCGCTATCTACAATATAGGATTGGGGCTCTCCTTTCACCGTGAGCAGATCTCCGTAATACCAAACCTCCAGCAGTTCATTGCCGGTGGTGGAACAGAGTGTCACGGTAGGCAAACGCTTTTCCGCCCACTCTTTCACATGGCCGGTGAGCCAGGTGGGATATTTCTCAGTCATCATAGTCTTTCTCCTTCTATTTCAATTTCAGCACAAATCCCCAGATACTCACTACAATCAGAAGAACGCCCAGCAGGAAGAAAACCACACGCCGGTATCCTCTGCTGTGGCGGTGGGCATACCAATGCTCCTGTAAAAAAGCTGTGATCTGCTCGCTGTTCATTTAGGTTTCCTCCTCGCCTTCGTCGTCGCGTATCACCTCATACCACGCTCCATCTTCTCCACGCATCTGCATGGTACCATAGGGCAGGTTCAGGAGCGGGATAATGTCTGGATCGATGCGGCAGATGTCCCGGATATCATAGAAGCCGCAGTGCGACTCGTAGTATTCATCACCTTCGCCGTACACATCGCCCTCATCCCCGGAGTAGAAGGCCCAACCGCTCTCCCAACCCATATCCTCACGCTCAGGGAACAGCCGGTCCATAATCTGCACCTTGCACCCATCCTGGGCGACGCGGTCGGAAGCGTAGCAGAACAGAGGGCCGTCCCAGTCAGGAATGACAGCCGGTTTCCCTTCCGCTGCCCGCGCCACCCGCTCCTCGGGGTCATCTGCAAATTCCGATTCCATATACTGTTGATACCGCTCATCCAACAGCTGCTCCACACTCTGACGGATTTCTTCGGTATATGGCAGAAGTAGGTAGGCCGCGTCTTTTTCCGCAATACTGTTCCAGACGCGGTCTTTGAGCCTGGCCAAGACGATATTCCGGCAGTCCCGGCGGTAGATATAGGGGTTAGAGCGGTTGTCCTGGGCGTACCACTGGGCAAAGCCTGAGCCTCTCCGGTCAAAGAACTGAGTAGACATTTTCCCATCCAGCTTGTCCAGGATGAACACCCGCAGATCCGGCCCCTTTCCGGCCCGGACCGCCTCCACTATCTCCCGATACTGGGAGAGGAACGGGTTACTCATCTGGCCCCGTTTGATAGCCCACCCCAGATAGAAAGCCATCAGATTGCAGGCGTCCAATTCGTCCACTGGCAGGTGAAGCTCCTGGATCTTCTTGATCTGGTCTGCGGCGTTGTCCATCTCCGCCGGGTCGTAGCTGATTTTCTCCCCGTCTGTGACCACATTGAGCCGGTGCGGATTGATGACCTCCAAGCTCTCGTCTGGGCAGAGGTCCAGCAGGGCGTCCGAGCCGTGCTCCAACTTGTATTGGATCTCCTCCCGATAGAGGGGGATCACCTGATAGAAGTTGACTTCGTCCCCGTCCGGTAGGCGGCAGAAAAAGGAGTCCGTCCCAAACACACCGGGATAGAGCAGGATCTCACCCCGCAGCTCCGTGTTCTCCGCGAAGGGGATGCCATCCTCACCCTCATCCAGTGTAGTCCTGGATTCCAGCCCTACCTCCGGGTCCTCCATGGCGAAGTGGGCGGTGGCCAGCATCATCCGGATGGGCCAGCTCCACCGCTCCTCCCGGCAGTCCGCCTTTGTCAGCTTCCAGTCTCGGGGCAGATTGATGAGCAGCTCCGCCCGTTCCAGTTTTTCCTCCCGACGCTCCTCCGGGAAACCCATCCGATGCCGGCTCAGGCCCACAGTAACCAGGGTGTAGTAGTCATGATCCAGCCGGGGCGGGATGACGGCGATCTCCAACGGGTAATCTGGGTCGCTGTTGTCTGTGAGGAGCTGGGTATAGACACCGAACTGCTGGTCGATATGTACTTTCACATGGCCGAGGATGTCATTGTCGGCAGGGGGAATGGTCTCCTGCCGGATGATCTTCTCCCGCTCGTTCCAATCCAGTTCCAAGGAATTTTCCTCCTCCAGATACTCCTCGCAGTCTCGCACCAGCTTTTGGGCGTCTATGTCATCCGGGGCCAAGGACAGCCAGCGTTTTGCGTATTCATAAGCGGTGGCTGTGGAGCCGTATGCCATCAGGCAGGAGTAGCCCATCCGGGCGTTCCAGTAGGGATCGTTCTCACCCTGGGTGCGGACGGACTCCAGCAGTCGGATGGCGTGCTGGATGAGATCCCCGTCCACTTCACCGTCGGTCCCATGCACTCCATGATCTCCCAGAACCGCCAGATTGCTGTAAGCCCGACTCAGCTTGACGGTCAGCAAATAGCCCCGCTCCTGTTCCGGGATAGCTTCGATGGCCTGGATGCACTGGGAATACTCGTCCTTGCTATTCCACTGTTCGAGTTGCTCCAGCAGCTCTATTTCTTCTGTCCGATTCATCGTTTCACCGCCTTTTCTGTGTTATCCCTTGCCTTTTTTGAAGTGTCCACTGCCTCGCCAGGTGTTGACCACACAGGTGAAGATCTGGCCGCAGTGCTTGCACCTAATCATGTGAGCCATAATTTCGTCTGCCCAGCCATCCTCTGTCTTTACCTTCTCCAGTGGGCAGGTGGATTCCTCTTGCATCAGTTCAAATTCCCCCTCCGACACCAACTGCTGAATGTAAGCAATACAGGCCAGATAGTCCTTTGGGGCGTCAAATTTTCTCCATGTTTGAATGTTTCGGCAGTGCTCGCACATAATGGATGCCTCCTCCTGTAAACGGTTGTTGTCAGCCCTGTATATCAGCGTCAACGGGGCCTTTTTTCAGCGTTCCATCCACAGTGATCACATGGCCCCAGAACATATCGTCGTCCTCGTACCAGGCGGTAAAACGGCCGCCGGGAGATACTGTAAACTCGGTGAGCAGGATGCGCCGGGCGAACTCATCTTCGGTGATGGGGTCTTTCTCCGGGTCTCGGTCAGTCTGGTCATTGTCGGCCAGCCATTCGTTGGCCTGAGCGGTGAGCTTCTGGGCAGCCATCGCCCGCAGGGACTTGTCCCACACCTCCTGATCTGCCACCAGTTTCTTCATCACATTGGTGACACGGGTCCAGGACGCTTTCTTTTCAATCTCCACATCCAACGAGATCCGGACTTCTTTTCCCATCCACTTACAGGTCCCCTCGAATATGCTCATCTCACGATCCAGCGTGAGGGTTCCCAGCACTTCGTCCTCCAGAAGAATGGGCTTTGTGTATTCCGCCCAAATCTCCTCCAGTGCCGGACAGGGTACGCCTTCCTCCAGTACCTCAGTGACATACCACTGAGGTTCGTAGAGGGCATCACCTTTCCAGCCGCGGGCTTTGATCCGGTAGATCTGGCCCTTGGTAAACCGCTTGGAATAGTCGCCGGCATCCCGTTCCTTGTCCGTCAGCGGCCAGCTCAGGTAGCATCGACCGGAGATCACCTGTCCGGTCTGGGCATCCGCCATGGCGAGGGCATGGGTATGCGCCGCCCAGTAGGTATCCAGAAAGGTTTTGTCTGCGCTGACACCGTCCTGGATCAGTACCAGTTTTTCCTCATCTTCCGGGGCGTACAGGGCAACAAAGTCCTTGATCGTTCTCTTTTTCATGGCGTTCTCCTTACGCAAATACCTGCTGGTATTTCTCTTTTCATACTGTGCGACTTTTTCAGGTCTGCTGGTGCTGCATGGATACGATCTGGCAGTCCGAGCAGAACTCCACATAGAGCGTGCCCTCCGCACAGTCAAACACCGTATCCCACTGGATTTGGGCCAGATACTTCATGGGCTTGCCGCAGTGAGGACAGGTCGTATATTCCGCATCCTGAACCCAGTTGGCAAAGCCGCCGATGGTATTCACATCCTGGCAGGCCGCACCGTAAAACAGGGACACAGGCGCTTCGCCCAGCACAAAGGGATTTTCCGTGAGGGCCTTGTACTCCTCGGGACTGACATAGCAATCCGTCTTCTCCGCGCCGTCAAATAGCTCAGAGGGAAAGACCTCCACGCCGCCATCCAGGGTAAACCGGTTGAAGGCGGGGCCTTTGAGGAATCCCACGCAGCTGGGGCAGCAGGTGGCAGTCAGGATACCATCCAACCCCAGAAATTTCAGCCGCTCATCCCGGCCATCCAGCACCAAAATATCCACCATCCGCCCGCCGCAGTGGGGACAGGTGTCCTCCCGTGCTCGGCCAATGCGGACGGGAGATTTCTCGCCAGTGGTTCCCTTGACCATAGGATAGCAGGTGTCGAAGTTGAGTTGGATTTTCTGGCCCTCCTTGTCGAAGGTCCAGCCTCCGATCTGCGCATAGCTGGATGGGTCTACATAGAGGCCCTTGCGCCAGGGCCGGGGATTTCGCTCCAGCTCCAGCAGAGTCTCCATTGCCTTGTCATCTCCTTGCATAGCAAGGCAACTCATCAGGTTGGAGGCCGCGCTGGAATTTTCCGCGGACAACAGCGCATGAATCAGACCATCTCGCACATCGGCGGGAGCGTGATAATAGATCTCACAGGGCCAAAACACCTCTGCGGCCAGTGCCATCCGCTGAATCTCTGGGGTGATGACATCATGGTAGCCAAGCAGCTGCCAAAAGTCGGCGAACTCTGGGTCCTCCATATCAGCCAGCCTCTGGATGTTCTGTATCAAGTTTCTTTGTTTTTCGACAATTTGTTCCGGCGTCCAGGCCAGAGCAGCTTGCCGTTCTTGCTCGCACTTACATTTCCAACACAATCCCTCATAACCCAATGGGGTTCCACAGCTGGGGCAGGTATATTTCAGACTCATGTTCTCATACTCCTTTCAGGCAATAAAAAAGCCCCACGCCGCACTGTCATAAAGACAGGCTGACGCAGGACATGAAGAAGCCGCGTTGAAGGAGCCGCATCCACCAGCAGATGTAGTTTCTTCAACAACCAAAATATTTTTTTCGTATCTTAAAGCAGCAAATTGCTGTCCAATATATTTGTTCATAGCGGCACCATTTGTTCTGAGCGTAGTTTTATATCTTATTATATCACAGCACCCCTTCAATGAAAATATTTTGTTGGAAATGCTAATGAAAAATTTTTGTGAATTTGTTAAGGCGCAGGGGCTGTTATCTCCATAGTGTCTGGATGGATCAGAGTGATTACTTTTCCCTGATGCAAGGCATAGTTGACTGTCTGTGCTGTACCTGAGCGCAGCTTTTTCTGATTATCAAACACACCGATGATGTACTCTGCATGATCGACCATATAATAATTTCTTTTTTTATAACTGGAAACATCCGCAGAATGTGAAATAACAATAGAATCGTTTGCGTTTTGGATCAGCTTTTTCAATCTATGTTTACTCTGATCCGGCCATTTAGAGTCATAGCCGATGAAGGGAACTACAACGATAATTTTAATATAAAAGTCAATATGCTTCATCCGGTTCGGTAGGTGCTGCGGTAATATCGCGGTAGAAAGTAGCCCATGCAGCTTCCTCATAGGGGCGTACAAAAAAGAAGCCAATGCTCAATGGAATTGTCAGCAGAAGAACAAGAGAAATCGCCAGAGCCTCTGAACCGGTGAAATATTTGAGAACCAGAAAACCCTCGGCATACAGTGGCACCGAACAGAGCAGCTCCCAGCCAATGAAGCTGAAATCCAGACAGAACAGCCGCCATTTGTTGCCATTCATGATCCGCCGGGATTCTGTGATCGCTTCATTTGCGGTCAGCGAAGGATGCTCGGACATGATGTAAGGTGTCATCGCATAGCTGTATGTTTTCACGATTCCCGGAATCACCAACAGCAGCGACCAGAGGGCGATGTACAGACCCTGCAGGAATTTCATGCAGAAGCCATCCCACAGACGGTCTTTCTGAGAGAACAAGTCCGAGATGGCAGCATCATTTCCATCTACAAGGTTCAGATTAAAATGAGCATATCCCAGTTGAACTGCACCGCCCACGATCAGTTGGAGGACTGCCCACAGAACAATGCCGGCAAGCAGAACAGCAAGCAGCCGACCGCCGTTGGGCTGGGAGAACAGTTCAAAATGGATGTCCTTTGCCTGATTGGAATTGGATACGGCACTGTTGGAACTGCTCACAATGGTAGCACCGAGCGCACTGGCGGCAATACCTGTCAAAACAGCAGTTTTCCATTTTCCGCGCAGGGCATCGAGAGCGAGCATACGATAGTCGGCAGATACTTTCATAAAAGCAACCTCCTGTCTGAAAACGGCAAGGATTTGTGAAATAGGAAGATGATATGCCACTTTAATTTAGATACGTTTGAAAAGCTGAAAAAATTGCAGCATGAATGAAAAAGAGGCTGTTACACCGGTTTTATCCTTGTGCAACAGCCCCTTCCTTTACTTCAGCAGCTTGTCCAGTTCATCATATTGCATTACTGGAGCTTTGCAAGGATTTCTTCAGCCGTCATACCGCTGGCAAGCAGCTTCTTCAGCACATCTTCTGCTTCGCCCTTCTTTGCTTCTTCTGCTGCTTTTGCTTCGGCGGCAGCTTTTTTGTTTTCGGCTTTGGCAAGTTCCTTGGTGGCGGCTTTCAATTCTGCTTTCTTGGCTTTCAGCTGCGTCTTCAGATCATCGAGATTTGCAGTCAACGTAGCAACCTCAGATTCGATTTTCTCTTTTTTTGCGGCCTTTTCTGCAATGACTGCTACATAATCAACGCTGGCCTTTACAGTACGAGCCTTATTCTTGCTTCCCTTGGGTCTTGCCATAATAATTTCCTCCCATAAAGTGAAATAATTTGATACTTACAAGTATATTTCCAAATAGTCAGAATTGCAATAGGTAACATGAGCCGTCTTCAACTGCCAATGCAAATCTTATTCGGTATGCCCGAAGATCGTCGCAAATGTATTCCTTCAATGGTAACAATCATGGAGATTAGTGTTTATCTGGAGATTACCAAAGGATAAATACCAGCACGCATTCTACCGCAATGAACTTCAGAAACACGGAATCATTCAATCCATGTCCAGAAAAGGTAACTGCTATGACAACTGTATTATGGAGACCTTCTTTGGTAGATTGAAAAATGAAATGTTCTATGGTTTTGAGAAAGATTATCCTTCCTTTGAAGTGTTCTCCAAAGCTATTGCTGATTATATCGACTATTATAATAACAGCAGAATTCAAGCTAAAACAAAATGGATGCCTCCCTCCACATTCAGAGAAGCATCCATGATGGATTCTTAATTATTCGATTTTTACCCGTGTCCAGAAAACCGGGTACATATCAGTACGGGACGGCAGCTTTGCTTTTATTGGTTTGCTCTTTTTATAAAAAACTATGATTACAGCGGCATATAGTCAAAATCAATGCGGCCAAGGGCAACATTGGCACCGGCCACCTGCACTTTGACGGGGTCGCCCAGCATCCAGCGTTTTCCGGTCAGCGGGTCCAGAATGCTGACACCCTCCACCACAGTGGCTTCACCCTTGCAGAGCTGTGCGGCAGGCACAAAGCCCTCTACGGTGTTTTCCAGCGCCACAAAAATGCCGCGCGGTGTTACACCTGCCACGGTGCCGGTGTAGACTTCGCCCAGGTGGTTGTGCATATACTCGGCCTTGTACAGGTCCTCCACATCGCGCTCAATGCGCACGGCGGAAACTTCCTGGCGGCTGGACTGCTCGCTGGCGTGGGTGGCAAAACCGGTATAATCCTTGATGAGCTCCTGCTCCGGCTTGCCCACCAGCATATCCGTCAGGATGCGATGGATGGCAAGGTCCGGGTAACGGCGAATGGGGCTGGTAAAGTGGGCATAGTCCTGCAGCACCAGACCGTAGTGCCCCTTGGGCTTTTCCTCGTACAGAGCCTTGGACATGCAGCGCAGCATACCAACATTGATGATCTGCTCGTAGGCAGTGCCGCGCACACCTTCCAGAATGGCGCTCAGCTCCTTGGGGGTGGGCACGTCCTTGGCAAAGTGGTCGTTGACGCCGCAGGCCTGCAGCAGGCCGTGCAGACGCTCCAGCTTTTCGGCGTTGGGCTCCTCGTGCACGCGGTACACAAAGGGGATCTGCTTCACCCGGGCAAAGTGGGCGGCGCACTGGTTGGCCAGCAGCATGAACTCCTCGATCATGGCCTCGCTCTCGCCGGAGGTGCGCTTTTTCACGTCGATGCAGTGGCCATCCTCGTCCAGGATCAGCTTCACCTCGCCGCTCTCGATATCCATGCAGCCGCGCTCCTTGCGCAGGCGGGCACGGTGGCCATACAGCTCCTTCATAGCAGGCAGCTGCGCCAGTACTTCATGGTACTTGCCGGTCAGTTCGTCATCGGTGCTGCCGGCCAGCAGGGCGTTGATCTCGGAGTACACGCCCTTGACCCGGCTGCGGATGATGGACTTGACGAAGCGGTAGTCGGTCAGGTTGCCGTCCTGATCCAGACGCATCAGGCAGGAGAAAGCCAGCCGCAGCACGCCCTCGTTCAGGCTGCAGATGCCGTTGGACAGCTGCTTGGGCAGCATGGGCACCACCTGATCGGCGTAGTAGACGCTGGTAGCGCGGTTAAAGGCCTCGTTGTCCAGCTCGGAGCCGGGCTTGACGTAGTTAGAAACATCCGCAATGTGCACGCCCAGCTCAAAGCCTCCGTCCGGAGTCTTGGTCAGGCTGATGGCATCGTCGATATCCTTGGTCTCGGCGCTGTCGATGGTGAAGATGGGCAGAGCGCGCAGATCCATGCGGCCCTCGCAGTCCGCAGCAGACACCTCGGCGTTGTCCAGCTTTTTGGCCTCGTCCCGCACCTTGTCCGGGAAGCGGTTGCGGATATCCTGCGCGTAGAGCAGTGCCTTTGCGCAGCGCTTGGCCTCATCGCAGCTGCCAAAGCGCATGGCAACGCCTACACGGTGATTCTCCTGACGGTTGCCGCGCAGCAGGATCTCCACTGCCACCTTGTCGCCGTCCTTGGCGCTGCCTTCGCAGTCCCGCATGACCTGCATGGAGATGGCGGGGCAATCGTCCGGCACGAACTTCAGGCGGCCCTCCACGCGGTGCATGGTGCCCACCAGAGAATTTTTCTCTTCCAGAACAGCAAGGATCTCGCCCTCATCGCTGCCCTCTACCCGGGGGTGTGCAAACTTTTCCACCAGCACCTTGTCGCCGGGCATTGCGCCGCGGGTGAACCGGCCGGGGATAAAGATATCGCTGGTGCCGTCCTCCAGCATGACAAAGGCAAAGTTTTTGCCCAGCTTTACCACCTTACACAGCAGTGCCTTATCGGCACGGCCGCTGCGCACGGTGAAGAACACGCCTTGGCGCTGGCAGATGACAGCCTCGTGCACCAGCTGATCCACAGCCTCCATCACCTTGCGGTCTGCGCCGCGATCCCCGCCGAACTTATTCTTCAGATCTTTTACGGTGCACGGCTGATTCTGGATCGCGTGCTCAATTTTATCGCGCATTGCCATAAAATATTTTCTCCTTCACTTCCGTGGCCGTGCATCTCCTGCGGAGCACAGCCCTGCCTTGGGACGGGCACTTTCCCCTGTCCCCTCTTTGCGGCAGCCCGCAGAACCGGCTGCCC
>OHDR01000942.1_pt1 | contig 10749 bp, 8 predicted proteins | sample 1567001 | NCBI WGS metagenome assembly OHDR01 (sample SAMEA3879553, study PRJEB24766) | human gut metagenome | biome: human-associated habitat; feature: feces | place: USA | collected 1985/1987 | reverse complement strand
AATAATAAAAGTATAAAAACAAAACCTATGTTTGTCAATTATATAACAATAATAGTATTATTAATTTTATATAAACAATGTTCTAACAAGTGTTGAATTTCTGTGTCATTTCTTATATAATATGTCGGATTGTAACTTTTCGATTTTATTATATATTTTTCGACACAATATAATTAACAAGGAGGTCGGCTCTGCCGTAATGACTATGAACAAATACAGATTAGGTATTGATATTGGCTCTACAACAGTAAAGATCGCTATTCTTGATGATAATAATAATATTTTATTTTCTGACTACGAAAGACATTTTGCTAATATTCAGGAGACCTTACAATCTCTTCTTGAAAAGGCTGTCGCTCAGTTAGGTGAATTTGAAATATACCCTGTTATCACAGGTTCTGGCGGACTTACACTTGCCAAGCATCTTGAAGTACCATTTACACAGGAAGTTGTCGCTGTATCTACAGCACTTCAGGATTATGCACCTCAGTGTGATGTTGCAATAGAACTTGGTGGTGAAGATGCCAAGATTATATATTTTACTAATGGTATCGACCAGCGTATGAATGGTATATGTGCAGGTGGTACAGGTTCTTTCATCGACCAGATGGCTTCACTTTTACAGACAGATGCTTCTGGTCTTAATGAGTACGCCAAGAATTACAAGTCAATATACCCTATTGCCGCAAGATGTGGTGTATTTGCCAAATCAGACATACAGCCTCTAATTAACGAGGGTGCTACTAAGGAAGATTTATCAGCTTCTATTTTTCAGGCTGTTGTCAACCAGACAATCTCTGGTCTTGCGTGTGGCAAGCCTATCCGTGGCAATGTGGCATTTCTTGGTGGTCCGCTTCATTTCTTATCAGAACTTAAGCAGGCATTTATCCGCACATTAAGCTTAACACCAGAACAGGTTATAGCACCTGACCACTCTCATTTGTTTGCGGCAGTTGGCTCTGCTATGAATTATGATGAAAATGTATGTGTAAATGTTGCAGATATTATCAAAAGACTTTCAGGCAAAATCAAGCTTGAATTTGAAGTTGAACGTATGGAACCACTTTTTGCCAATCAGTTAGCTTATGATGATTTCACTAAAAGACATAATGCACATCATGTAAAGACTGCTGATATAAGCACTTATGAAGGTAACTGCTACCTTGGTATTGATGCAGGCTCTACAACAACTAAAGCTGCTTTAGTAGATGAAGATGGTAATTTATTATACTCATTTTACTCAAGCAACAACGGTTCTCCTCTTGATACTACAATCAAGGCTGTTAAAGACATTTATACAAAGCTTTCACCTAAGGCTAAGATTGTGCAGGCCTGTTCAACAGGTTATGGTGAGGCTCTTATCAAGTCAGCACTTATGCTTGATGAAGGTGAAGTTGAAACTGTGTCCCACTTCTATGCTGCTGCATTCTTTGACCCTGAGGTTGACTGTATTATAGATATCGGCGGACAGGATATGAAGTGTATTAAGATAAAGAACCAGACAGTTGATTCTGTCCAGCTTAATGAAGCCTGTTCTTCAGGATGTGGTTCATTTATCGAAACATTTGCAAAGTCGCTTAACTACTCTGTTCAGGACTTTGCCAAAGCTGCACTTTTTGCCGAGCACCCTATTGATTTAGGTACAAGATGTACAGTATTTATGAACTCTAAAGTCAAGCAGGCTCAGAAAGAAGGTGCGGAAGTCGCTGATATTTCTGCCGGTCTTGCTTATTCAGTTATCAAAAATGCTTTATATAAAGTTATTAAGATTGCTGACCCTAACGACCTTGGAAAGCACATTGTTGTACAGGGTGGTACTTTCTATAATGATGCAGTATTAAGAAGTTTTGAAAAGATTACAGGTGTTGATGCCATAAGACCTGATATTGCTGGTATTATGGGAGCATTCGGAGCTGCTCTTATCGCAAGGGAAAGATATGACGGCATATCTGAATCATCAATGCTTTCAATAGATAAGATCAACCGTCTTACATATGAAACAACCCTTACAAGATGTAAGGGTTGTACTAACAGTTGTCACCTTACTATTAATAAGTTCTCTGGTGGCAGGCAGTTTATAACTGGTAACAGATGTGAAAGAGGTCTTGGAAAAGAACGAAATAAAGAACATCTTCCTAACCTTTTTGATTATAAATTCCATAGACTTTTTGATTATGAACCATTATCCGCTGACCTTGCAGTGCGTGGAACTGTTGGTATTCCTAGAGTACTTAATATGTATGAGAACTATCCTTTCTGGTTCACATTCTTTACTAAGCTTGGATACCGTGTAGTTCTTTCGCCTCAATCCACAAGAAAGATTTATGAATTAGGTATTGAATCAATACCTTCTGAGTCTGAGTGTTACCCAGCCAAGCTTGCACACGGACATATAAGCTGGCTTATCAAGAAAGGTATTAAATTCATATTCTACCCTTGTGTTCCTTATGAACATAAAGAGATTGATAACACTAATAACCACTATAACTGCCCTATTGTAACTTCTTATGCAGAAAATATTAAGAACAACGTTGAAGAATTAAAGACAGAAAATATAGATTTCAGAAATCCTTTCCTCTCATTTGAAAGTGAAGAAATTCTTGCCAAACGACTTAAAGCAGAATTTCCTTTAATTCCCGCACCAGAAATCAAGGCTGCTGTTCACGATGCGTGGGAAGAACTGATGCAGTCAAGAACTGATATGCATAATAAAGGTGAAGAAGTTATTAAATACCTTAAAGAAAATAACAAACGTGGTATTGTACTCGCTGGAAGACCTTACCATATTGACCCCGAGATTAACCATGGTATTCCAGAACTTATCAACTCATATGGAATAGCCGTTCTTACTGAAGACAGCGTTGCCCACCTTGGCAATGTTGAAAGACCACTTATTGTTATGGACCAGTGGATGTACCACTCAAGACTGTACAAGACTCAGGATAATCTTGATCTTATACAGCTTAATTCATTCGGCTGTGGACTTGATGCAGTTACTACAGATGCCGTTAATGATATTCTTACTAAGTCTGGCAAAATATATACAGTTCTTAAAATTGATGAGGTTAATAACCTTGGTGCTGCAAGAATACGTGTCAGATCACTTATTGCTGCACTTAAAGTAAGGGACAAGAAAAATTACCAGCGACAGTTAGTTTCAAGTGCATACAAGCGTGTTGAATTCACACCTGAGATGAGAAAGAATTACACTATTCTCTGCCCTCAGATGTCACCAATACATTTTGACCTGCTTGAACCTGCTCTTAATTCGTGTGGATATAACTTCGAAGTTCTTGCCAATGATAATAAATCGTCTGTAGATATAGGACTTAAATATGTTAATAATGATGCCTGCTACCCTTCTTTAATGGTTGTCGGACAGATTATGAACGCGGTTCTTTCCGGTAAATATGATTTAAGCAAGACTGCCATTATAATTACGCAGACTGGTGGTGGCTGTCGTGCTTCTAACTATATTGGATTTATAAGACGTGCTCTTGAGAAAGCTAATCTTGCATACATACCAGTTATTTCTTTAAGTGCACAGGGACTAGAGTCTAACTCAGGCTTTAAGTATGATCTGCCAATGTTAAAGAAAGCTATGATGGCTATTGAATACGGTGATGTATTTATGAATGTTGTATACAGAACAAGACCTTATGAGAAGGAAAAAGGCTCTGTTAACGCCCTTCACGAACATTGGAAAGAGATATGTATAAAGCAGCTTACTTCTGACAAAGTAAGAATGAAAGACTTCAATAAAAATCTGCGTGATATAGTTCACGATTTTGATAATATTGAACTTCTTGATATTAAAAAACCTAGAGTTGGTGTTGTTGGAGAAATTCTTGTTAAATTTCTTCCAGCCGCTAATAATTATCTTGTAGATTTATTGGAAGCTGAAGGTGCTGAAGCTGTTGTTCCAGATCTTATGGGATTTCTTCTTTATTGTGCAGAAAATGCTAACTTCAAACACAAGTACCTTGGTGCTTCATCTAAGTCAGCATTTATCAATAACGTGGTAATTAAATTGCTTGAGTGGTTCAGAAAAGCTGGTAACGAAGCATTAGCACAGAGCAAGAGGTTTGATGCTCCATCTTCAATTAAAGAAACTGCTGCTCTTGCCAAAGACCTTGTGTCACTTGGTAACCAGACTGGTGAAGGCTGGCTTCTTACTGGTGAAATGATTGAGCTTATTCATAACGGTGCTGGAAATATTGTATGCTGTCAGCCATTTGCCTGCCTTCCTAACCACATTGTTGGTAAGGGCGTAATCAAAGAATTACGTGCAGCATTCCCTGAAGCTAACATAATCGCCGTGGATTATGACCCAGGTGCATCAGAAGTTAACCAGCTTAACAGAATTAAGCTTATGCTTGCTACTGCTAACAAGAACCTTTAATGTCTGATGTTTGCTAAATCAGATTTATTATCGTGAACTTATATAAAAGGCTGAGTGTTGCATATTTATTGTATACATATGTGTTATAGAAACATCTGTATATAATAAATATGCTGAAATATTTAATTTCAATATATTGAAATTAAATAATTTCAAGTGTATAATACTAATAAATGGAGGTCGGTAATATGAACTTTTTATTATTTTTAGGACCAATTATCGGTGTTGCAGTTGCTATATTTGCAGTTGTAGTAATTATTGCTGTAATAGGAGCTGTTGCAGGTTCAGAAGAAGATTTTGATGAATAGACATTTCTTCCGTAGTTTTATTTTCTAAGCAAAAAGCAGCGTTGATTGACAATCTACTATTAAGTGTTGTAAATCAACGCTGCTTTTTATTTATTTTAAAATATTCATAATATCAGATATTCTCTATCTGCCAGTCAATCGGCTCGATTCCATGTTCTTTTAGAAACTGATTTGCCTGACTGAAATGTCTGCATCCAAAGAACCCGCGATACGCGGAAAGCGGACTTGGATGCGGTGCCTTTAAGATCAGGTGCTTTGGATTTGTAAGCATCGGTATTTTGCTCTGCGCCGGACGTCCCCACAACATATACACAATCGGACGATCCTGCGCATTCACTGCCTGAATGATCGCATCCGTAAACTGCTCCCATCCTCTTCCCTGATGGGAATTTGCCTGATGTGCACGCACGGTCAGAACCGTGTTCAGCAGCAATACGCCCTGTTTCGCCCATTTCGTCAGATACCCATTATCCGGGATATAACAGCCACAGTCATCGTGTAATTCTTTATATATATTCTGTAGTGACTTAGGAATAGGATTGCCCGGAAGAACCGAAAAACTAAGCCCATGTGCCTGATTTACCTCGTGATATGGGTCTTGTCCTAATATGAGCACTTTAACATCTTTTAAAGGTGTAAAATGAAATGCATTAAAAATATCGTCTGCTGGAGGATAGACAACACATCTGCTATATTCGTCTTTTACAAATGTATACAACTTTTTGTAATAATCTTTCTTAAATTCATCACTTAAAGCATCTTTCCAATCATTAGTTATCATTGACATAATAACACCCTCCAATATCTACTTAACTAATCTTATAGGTATTCCCTTATCAGATAAATACTGCTTTAAATCATTTATCTCCATCTCTTTATAATGGAATAAAGAAGCAGCTAATGCAGCATCTGCCATACCTTCTGTAAAAGCATCATAAAAATGCTCCATATTGCCAGCCCCGCCTGAGGCTATAACTGGAATTGATACATTAGAGGCAACCTCTCTTGTAAGTTCAATATCGTATCCTGCTTTAGTCCCATCACAGTCCATACTTGTAAGAAGTATCTCTCCTGCTCCAAGCTGTTCTGCCTTAACAGCCCACTCAACAGCATCAATATTCATATCAACTCTTCCACCATTCTTATAAATGCTCCAATGACCATCTTCCTGTCTTTTGGCATCTATTGCAACAACCACACATTGACTGCCGAACTTATCAGCCGCCCTTGATATAAGTGTTGGATCCATAATTGCCGCTGAATTAATAGATATCTTATCAGCACCTTCTCTTAAAAGCACCTTAAAATCATCTACTGTTCGTATTCCTCCGCCTACAGTGAATGGAATAAATACTTTTTCAGCAACTTTTCTTACTAAATCAACAGTTGTATTTCTTCCGTCACTTGAAGCTGTTATATCAAGAAATACAAGCTCATCAGCTCCTGATTTGTCATACATTGCGGCAACTTCAACTGGATCTCCAGCATCCTTTAAATCAACAAAATTAGTACCTTTTACTACTCGTCCATCTTTGCAGTCAAGGCATGGTATAATTCTTTTAGTAAACATATTACATTCTCCATTCTATAATTCAGCAAAATTTTTAAGTATTCTTAAGCCTGTTTCACTACTCTTTTCTGGGTGGAACTGACACGCAAAAAGATTACCTTTTTCTACTGAAGCATGAATATGTGTTGAATATTCAGTAGACGCTGCTACAATATCATCATTATCAGCTTTTAGATAATATGAATGTACAAAATATACATATGGATTAGCATTGATTCCTGCAAACAATCTCGCATTATCCTTAACATTTAAGGAATTCCAGCCCATATGTGGTATCTTAAAGCCTTCCTTAGCTGGAATTTTAAATATCTTTCCTGGAAGAAGGTTAAGACCTTCAGCTCCTGGTGTCTCTTCGCTTTCCTTGAATAAAAGCTGAAGTCCAAGGCATATTCCAAGAAATGGTGTATCCTTAGCTACAACATTTTTAATTGTATCTACAAGTCCAAAACGATCCAGATTGTTCATCGCATCACCAAATGAACCTACTCCAGGAAGAATAACTTTATCTGCCTGAAGTATCTCACTTGAGTCTCTGGATACTATAACTTCTTCACCGAGTGCTATTAACGCTTTCTCAACACTCTTAAGATTGCCTGCATCATAATCAATAATCGCTATCATTTTACTGCCTCTCCATATGCTTCTATCTTGTAATAATAAGTAACAAAATCGCTATTAGACATATCTGCTAAAGATATAGCTTCTGTCTCTGATATCTTATATGTATCCTTAAGTGCATTGATAATCTTATCATAGCTTTCCTTCATCTTATCATCTACGCCTAATTCTTTACCTTCAGCCCTGTATGTCTGATATCTGTCAACACCCTTTATAAGAGCATTAATTGCCTCTGTATTCATATTCATCTTTCTGTAATTAAGATATGACTCATACTGTCTTTGAACATACATAACAACCTTTGACTGGTTATATATTGTCTCTTCATTACCTGAAAGGTTCATACCACTTAAACTATTATAAGCTTTCTCGTATTCGCCATTGATAAAGTAATCTTTAGCTGCATTTACTTTACTGTTGTAATTGATACTATAGCCAAATACCTGTATAAGCATAATAATTCCTGCTATAAGTAATATAAATAAAATGATTGATTTTGGTTTAATCTTAAGAATATCACCTGGTTTAGGTGGTTCTTTAACTTTAACTTTTTTAGGTTTCTTTTCTTTCTTAGGCTTCTTATCTTTTGCCTGTTTAGCCTGCTTTTTCTTTTCTTCTTTCTTAGCTGCAGCCTGTTTCTTCTTCTCCTCAGCCTGAGCCTTTTTTGCTTCCTTAGCCTCAGCCTTCTGCTGATTTTCTATTTGTTCCTGTTCTTCTTCAAGCTTACCTTCTTTTTCCTGCCTAATCTTAAACTGCTGATACCTATACTTAATCTTAGCAATTAAGCCCTTCTTAGGTGCTTCTGGCTGGTCAAGATTAGCTTTACCATGAAATACCTCATCAATGAGCTTCTCATTCTCATCCTGCTCTTTTCCATCATCCACTGTGTTAGTCTTAGCAGCTATTGCATTATCAGCAGTCTTTTCAAGCAATTCTCCATCGCCTGTTGCCACATTTGCTTCATTAAGATCATCTTCAATACTTTCAAAGAAAATGTCTTTTATAACAGAAAAAATACCTTTTTTATCTTTTTTCTTTTGCTTTTTGTTGTGCTTCTTTTTCATAGAAGCTTTATCAGCCTGTGCTTCATCGGCATCTGAAGCTTTATTCTGCACACTGTCTTTATTAGCTGCTTCTGTGCCATTGTCATCAGATGTGCTATCTGAAGCTGCATTTGCCTCATTATCAGCATTGCCTAAAGAAGCATTATCTGCTGATGAAGCTGAATTATCGGATGATGTATCCTCAGCAGCTACCTCATCTTCTGACTGCATACCGTTCTCTTTAAGAAGCTCATTCATAGATGATTCATCTGCATTATCATTCATCTCACCTATAAGATCATCCAAATTCATACTTGCAAGACGGTCTTTTTCGGTATCTGATAAACCCATATCATCCATAAGCTCATCGTTCTTATCAAGATTAGTACCAGCAGCTTCATTAACTGGAGTGTCATCTAACATCTTATCAATAGCTTCATCTGCCTGCTTATCCTTAGATGTATCATCTGCTTCTGTCTGCTTATCTGCTTCCTGTGCCTTCTTAGCAACTTCCTCAGGAGTTAATTCTGATACTGTATCATCAGTTATAAATGTTTCCTCCGTATCAGAAGCCGCCATATGACGAGGAACTGTCATAACATCTTTTAATAAATCTTCTATATTATCGTCATTAAGATTTCCATCCTCATCATCATATATATTTTCAAATTTAGTACTCTTCTCATTAGACTTTTCAAAGGCTTCCCTTACCTGCTCTTTGATCTGTTCTTCCTCTTCATCCTTATTCTCTGATTGTGCATTCTCATCTTCAGATAATGATTTCAATAAGCCATCAAGGTAATCCTCTTCATTCTCTGCCACAATTCCACCACCTTCGTAAAATTATAAATAAAATTCTACCATAAAGAATATTAATTAACAACATTAACTAACTCTTTCAATACTTCATATGAGTTAATCTTCATTGTACAAGCTTTGTCTGCTATTTCTTTAGGTATCTGATAAAACGTACTATGTGCCCTGTAAAAATGTGCTTTATCATTAATCATAACAATTCTCTCAAATGGCCACCTTATAAGATTAGGATTGTTAAATCCTTCCCCTATCTCAATAACAAGCAGCTTCTTAGCCAATGTCGCTGATAACCATTTGTTGTAGAAATCCCACTGTTTCTCATCTTCATTAATATATGGACAAACCATTCTTTTGGGATTTATTGTTGATTCACCTAGATAATTATGCTTGGTAGACGATATAATAAAATAATTATTCTTATCAAGAAGTTCACCAAACTTATTAAGCATATCTATAAGATTACCATCATTATTATTAAGTGCTTCATCACCAAGACCTATTAATATATAATCATAATCTTTAACATCTTCTCTAATTCTATTACAGTAATCTTGTAATGTATATTCCATATCTATCCTCACAGCCTTAACAATAAATTATGGTGCTATCATTATATAGATAACACCATAATAACATAAATAATATTATCTGAGAAGTTTATCAATCTCATTAACTAACAATCCAATCTCTGGCTTAGATAACTGTACATCAGCTCCTAATGCTTCTCCCTTAGCTCTCATCTGGTCATTAATTAATGATGAGAATATAACAACTGGTATATTCTTTAATTTATCATCTGTCTTGATAAGCTTTGTCAATCTGTGTCCATCCATTAATGGCATCTCTAAATCAGTTATAACACAAGCTACATCCATCTGTGCATCTTCTGAATCCTTCAGAGCAACAAGATTCTCCCAGGCCTCCTGTCCATTAGCACATAATGTAAGATTATCATATCCTGACTTAATAAGTGAGTCTGAAATAAGCTTCATAAGTAATGGAGAATCCTCTGCAATTACAATATGTGCTTCATTCTTAGTTCTTCCTTCAAGCTTTTCAATATCTGATACTTTTAATCCTGTCTCTGGACTTATATCTGATACAATTCTCTCAAAGTCAAGAATGATAATTAACTGTCCATTAATCTTAACAACACCTGTTGCAATTCCGCTGTCAGCACTGCTTATTGTGCTGTCTGGCTTAATAATATCTGTCCAGGATACTCTATGTATTCCAACAACCGATGCCACATGAAATGCAACATTAAGCTTATTAAAATTAGTGATAATAAACATATCCTTTGTAATATCTTTAGAAGGTGCACACTTAATAACCTTAGCTAAATCAACTATTGTTATCATTAAATCTCTTGGCATAAACACACCTTCTACACAAGGATGTGAATTAGGTACTGGTGTAACCTTGCTATATGGAACTATCTCTTTAATCTTAGCGACATTAATTCCATAATGATTCCCTCCAACTATGAATTCAAGCACCTCTAATTCATTAGTACCACTTTCCATTAATATATTAGTTTCCATATAGTTTTATCCTCCATAAATCCCGTACTTTTATTGAAATATTATAACAAATCACATACATAATTTCAATTGCTATTACATATAATTATACAAAATATGAATATTGTCCAATATATTATCTACTTGAATGCTTATATTTAAATGCTGATGTTTAAATACTGATATTATTGTAAATAACAATATTATTAAAACTTTCTAATCTATATAATATCTACATAATATATAAATTGATGATAATAAAAAAGAGGCTATAAAGCCTCTTAAATAACAATTATTCACTACTCATTCAAAACTGCACATTAAATATATCTTATACATCCGTATCCTGTCAAGTACTTTCGTACTTTCCTTAAGAATAACTCTCTTTGTTCTATCCAAACCTTAACCTCTTTCGGTTAAGCCCTCGACCTATTAGTACAGATCAGCTCCATATGTCACCACACTTCCA
>OHDR01000934.1_pt1 | contig 10788 bp, 10 predicted proteins | sample 1567001 | NCBI WGS metagenome assembly OHDR01 (sample SAMEA3879553, study PRJEB24766) | human gut metagenome | biome: human-associated habitat; feature: feces | place: USA | collected 1985/1987 | reverse complement strand
TGCACGCAATGAGCGTAAAGGCCAGAAGGAACCCGCGCTTCTGCTTTTTATTTAAAGATTCGCTCAGCCTTGTAAGAAGGCACATAAAGCCGAGCACAAAAAGATCAATGGTCGTTAAAATAAAAAAATATCTATCCATTGCAAGTTATACCGTTCTGTGAACTGATGCCCCGGACAGGGCATATACAATAGTATTGTATCACTCCACAAAGCTTTTCTCAACCGGGAGCTGCGGATTTACTTTCGCAGTCCATTTGCAGGGAAAATTGCAAAACGTTCTTTTCTCTGCATAAAAGTCCTCGGCAGAGAGGACACGCTAAAAATGCTTCAGCGCCTCCCGGACGGCTTTTTGCGGTGGATCTCCAGTTTGGACAATGCACATACCGTCTCGATATGTGTCGTCGCTAGAATCGGAACACATGGATTCAGCCTCGTTAGAAGCATGGGAACACAAAACAGCAGGGGAGTGGTTCTCCTTGCTATTCTTGCGAAGCGGCTTGAAATTCTTGCCGTCCACGCTGTTCTTGAATCCGGTCTTGTAGACAAAGACAATCATGTAGGGGTCTTTGTTCCCATCATTATCATAACCGCCCACGATTACTTTTTCAACTATACTTTCAAAAATATGTCGGTCAAAGGTGTCCAGAACCTCATTCTGTTCAAGTGTCTGTCGGAACATGGCGACACGCTTGCGCATGGTAGTTTCGGTTTCGGCTGCATCTTGCAGGCTTTCACACTCTTTCTGCAACTGCTCAATCTGGCTGGACAGGTCTAAATACTTTCGGTCGTAGGTCTCCTTGTCGATGGTATCTTCAAGACGCATATCAACCAGCTTGTTTTTCTTGACTTCCAGAGCGTGAATATCTCTTTCGGCTTTCGCAAGACGCTTGCCCGCGTTGCTTTCAGAAAGAGTTTCTTCTGTCCGTTTCATAAACTCGTCCAGAACATCCTTGTTATTCTGGCACAAGAGGCGATAAGATTCTACAAAAGCCCGCTCAATCGTTCTTTCGTCAACGCCCTTGCTCTCCGGGCAGAACTTTTTTCCTTTTTTGGTGGAAACAACACATTGCCAGATAGCTTTATTATACTGTGAACTGCTATGCCAACTCCTCCTTGTCAGGGTGCCACCACAGAAACCACATTCTATCATGCAGCTAAAAGCGTATTTCCGGCTGAACTTTTCACGTTTGCCGTCCACGTTAAGGCTACGGGGCTTTGCACGCCGCCGCAAAATTTCCTGTGCGGCTTCAAAGACTTCTTCCGAAATAATGGGCTCGTGGTGCTCACGAATATAAAATTGATCTTCCTCGCCGAAGTTGTACAGACGCCGTTTTGAAATAGGGTCAACGGTAAATGTCTTTCCTAACAAAATGTCGCCTTTGTATTTTTCGTTTTTGATAATGCCGATTACGGTACTGTCTGCCCATTTGGGACTGCCGCGTTTGGTTTTATAGCCTAAGTTTTCAAGTTCTTTGGCAATAACCGAACCACCGGCACCCTCCGTGTATCGCTGAAAAATGTAACGGACAACAGCCGCTTCTTCTTCGTTGATGGTGATGGTTTTGTCCGCTGGATTGTAGTCATAACCTAAACAGCCCTGAAACCCGACCAGCTCACCGCGCTGCATTTTCATCTTCAAGCCCTTTTTGACATTTGCAGAAATATTTTCGACTTCCTGCTGTGCAACAGAGCTTAAAATTACAAGGAGCAGTTCGCCGTCCATAGTAAGGGTGTTGATGTTTTCTTCCTCAAAAAACACAGCAACACCTTTATCTTTGAGCATCCGAACATATTTCAGAGTGTCAAGCGTGTTTCGTGCAAACCGCGAAATGGATTTGGTAATTACCATGTCCACGTCACCGTTCATACAGTCGTTGATTAACCGCTGGAAATCCTCGCGCTTTTTCACCTGCGTACCTGTGATAGCTTCATCAGCATAGATGCCCGCCAAAGACCATTCCGGCTTACTTTTTATAAGTTCAGTATAGTATTTGACCTGCGACTTGTAGCTGTTCAGCTGATCTTCGGTATCGGTACTGACACGACAATAGGCGGCTACGCGCAGCCTTTTTTCAAAGTTCGTACGCGCTCGTGGAGAGAGCGTGTTGCGCGCTTTAATGACTTCAACATCTTTCATGCTTGACCTCCTTATTGAATGTGTTCCTTTCATTGCGTTAATCATAACGCCAATGCGACACAAAATCAAGAGGATAGTTCGGAAACCACACGATAATCTTTCATTAAGCGCTGTTTGATAAGGGAATACTCTCTATCGGTTATCAGCTTTCTTTCCAACAGCTGCTTCAAAAAAGCAAGCTGAATGCTATAACGTATCAAATTTTGTTCTTTCAAAAATATCCCCCTTTCACAAAATAAAAAATGAGCCAACGGACGGCTGCTGGCAGCAGCCCACGGGAATCTCACCCCTGCATTCCTCATGCAGCCCTACTCATTGCCTGCGACGCTCTGAACGCTCGGACTTTGACGGTAAGGGAGTATCAGCCTGCCTGTATGTCATGGCCCGCAAGCAGCCGCGCTTGCATTGCGGCGTGGTGATGATCGCTCCACTTTTCAAAGAAAAGCATCGTGGCGCACCCGCCGTCCGGCTCGATACAGACAGCAACGTATCCGTTTGCCCTATGATGCACCGCCATTGTCCTGCGGGCATATTTTTCAAGGTGCTGTCCCGAAACGTGGAAAGGGTCAGCCCGTTTCGGCTTTGGTTACAATAGAAGAAATCAGTTTGATTTCCAGATGGCGTTTCATGTACTCGTCTATGCACACATGAGGCTGACCGTGCTTGTCATAGAGAATGCCTGTACAGAGCTTGTTGATATAGCCTCTGTAATGTCGCAAAACCTGTTCAACTGCATCGGGGTCCCCAGCGCAGGCAGAGCGAATCACCGAGAGCGGTAAAAACTCTCTGCTCGTGTGTTCATAGGAGTTCATTTACGCCTAACCTCCCTCCGGCAAGTGCGCCTTTAGCTTTTTTCGCAGCTCGTTCAGCGTTTTTGCCCGGTGCCGTTGAACAGCACTCCGGGACATTCCCATGAGGTCGCCAATCTTGCCATCGCCCAGTTCCAGAACGCAAAACAGAATCAGAATGCTTTGTTCTTGCTTTGGCAGAGCGGCAAACGCATTGGCAACAAGTTCATTGTCGATGTGCAGATCACAGCCGTAGGATGAAAATACAAATTCTTCACTTGGATAATGGTCTACACTCGTGAGCTGCCCCAGTTCTTCCAACGAAAGAACGCTGAATGACTTTTCACGGTCAAGCAGGCGTTTTTTGTTTCGGTGATAGTTCCGGGCCTCATTTCGCAGCACCGCTTTGCAGAACGCATCGAATCGGTACTGTTCGCCATCGTTGCGAGGGATAGCTTCCATCTTCTCACCCCCTTTCCGTGGGGATGTCGGGTGGATTTTTCCCTTTCCGCTAATATGACACCTGAAACACCCGATTCTGCCCGCTTTTTTGAAAATTTCCAAAAATATTTTTGAAACAGGCAGCTTTTCAGGCGGCAATAGAAAAGCCCAGCAGACCGAAAACGGCCAACCGGGCATAATGAAAGCACGAAACGCGCAGTAGCTACATCGTATAGTACATAGTAAAAGCCCTGCTGACCCTGTGCGGGAGCAAGGCTTTTTTTGACAGTTCAAAGCTAGGCGTTCGATAGAATATCAGGCGCATGGCGGCATCCTCCTATGGCCGCCATACGGACGATGAAACGCTTTGATAAGCAAAAAGAACCGGCGGCCTTGAGTTACTCAAAAGCCGCCGGTTCAAAATGGGCGCGCGGATATGTCTGCTGTACGACGGCTTTTTTCTTTTGCCGTCGTGCGGCAGGTGTTTTTACTTTTTATTCTTTTGTGCTACATGGACGATTATGACAACTAAAATAATTCCGGCGACCATACCAATTAAAGGGAACCATGTGTCTGTGATGCTTTGCAATACGGCATTCCAGTTTACATTTTCGGGCAACATAGTTTAGACCTCCAATTCTCGCTGTTCTGTGACAATACGTTTACAGGAAAGATACGTTGCAAGAAAATAACTTCCGTAGACAAGCAGAAAAAGAACGATTGTCAGTCCGATATTGGTTGCGATATGGATGTTCATAAATTCTTCCACCACAGCCATTGCTTTGCCAATCAGGAAAGCAGAATACACGCCAGCGACGACTAGCGGAATGGCAAAGAACACGGCTGTCTGCACAAGAAGCGTATGATCGATTTGCCTGCGGCCTGCACCCAGCTTTTGCAGCAAGCCATAACGATACACATTGTCGGTCGTTTCGGTAAGCTGTTTTAACGCTAGAAGTGCGGCGCAAATCAGCAAAAAGACCAACCCGATATAGCAGCAAAGGAAGCTCACCAAGGCATCGAGGCCGTAGAACGTCTCATACATCATGTTCTTTTCGGCATACCGATAGCCGTGTGTACTATCCAATCCAATCGGAATCATCTTTTGCAGAACTTCATTGGAATCTGCATTAGGCTCATATTGCACCAAAAGCGCATTTACATCTTTTTCAAGAGATGCGGTGACGGAATCGGGAACGATCAAGGTGCCGCGGTCATTGTTGCCAACCGACGTCATAATGTATGTTTCCTGCAAAACTTTATCTTCTGCACGCTGTAAAGTCGCCCCGCCAACCGTGATTTCCGGGTGGCTCTGCAATGCAGCAGCAATATACCGATACGTTCCATTGTAGTTGCAGTTCAACAGGTATTGGCCATCGTTCAGCGTGATGGGTGCTTTGTTCTGCATGGCTAAGGCACGATTCAAGTCCGAAATGGAGATTACGGAAACCTTGCTGTCAGGAACTTTTTCATCAATCGGCCAAAATTTGACTTTCTGTCCTTCAAATAGTTCAGAGTAGGTCATATCGGCCTCGTAAACACTGATTTGCTCTGTAGCTTTGGCGTAGTTGCTTATGGTAATATCGTGTGCGGCGAGGTAGGCAGCAATATCGCTGTCCCCATCAACAGAAACATTGGAAAGCACGTTCAAATCATAGGGCGTTGCAGATTGGGACATTTTGTTCATAGCAAGCGCTGTGCTTGCGCCAATCGACACGGCGCAGATCGTGATGGTCAGCAATCCGCATACAACCGTTACCACAAGATAATTGGTTCGGATTTTGCTGCCAATCTGACGGACAAGGAACGTATTCAGACCTTTCAGGTAAAAGCATTTCCTTGCACTTGCTGCTTGCATGAAAACGGCTGACAGCGAGTAGAACAGCAGAAAAGTTCCCGCGACCAATGCCGCCGCTGCCAACTGGAACAGATTATTTTCATGCGATGGCAGAATCCCGTTTTTGTTGAACAGCGCGGCAGAAATTCCGATGCAAAGCAGCGAGAGCAGGAACAGACAAACCGGCAAGATACGGTTTTCAGTCTGCATACTTTCGTTTTTTCTGCCGTCCGTCAATAGGTCAATCAATTTAACATTGGTGACAGACCGAATATTGAAAAGCATGACGATAAAAAAGATGATTGTGAAACACAACACAGTCTGGCGAAGCGCTCCGGCTGAAAACACGATCCGAAACTTTTCAAGATTGATTGCAAAAAGCCGCAATGCAATTAAAGAAAAACCTTGCGAAAAGAAAAAGCCCAAAAGCAATCCTGTGCCCAGCGCAATGATGCCAACACAAAGCGTTTCGCCTGCAAACAACCGGGAAATACGCCCTTTTTTCATGCCGAGCATCATATACACGCCTAATTCTTTTTTGCGACGTTTCAATAAAAACTGATTGGCATAAAGAATCAGGAAAGCCAGAACAACCGCAATCATAGTGGAAAGCGTAGAAAGCATAATGCCGAGCTGACGATATAAGAGCGTGCCAGTCATGCCCATATTGGAAAAAGCCGGCTGGTCAGAAATGGAATTGAACGCATAGAACAAACTGACCGAAAGGGTCAGCGTAAGAAAGTAAATCAGATAGTCACGAATGTTCTTGCACACATTTCGGAAAATCAGCTTACATGTGTTCACTCTGTTCACCTCCCAAGACGGAAACTACTTCCAGAATTTTTGTAAAAAATTCTTTGCGCGTATCCGTCCCACGATGCAGTTCGTTGAACACCTGCCCATCTTTGATAAACAAAATGCGATTGCAATAGCTGGCAGAAAAAGCGTCATGCGTTACCATGAGAATCGTTGCTGAAAGCCGTTCATTCAATTCGGTCAACATTGTCAACAGCATTCGGGAAGAATTGGAATCCAGTGCGCCGGTCGGCTCATCTGCTAGTACGATGGCGGGATTTGTCACCATAGCTCTTGCAGCAGCTACTCTCTGCTGCTGACCGCCAGACATCTGATAGGGATATTTACCCAATACATCCTGAATGTTCAGCGCTTGGGCAATCTGTGGAATACGCTGTTCCATTTCACTGGGTTTAGCACCTGCGATGGAAAGGGCCAGAGAGATATTTTCATAGGCGGTCAAGGTGTCCAGAAGATTGAAATTCTGGAAAATAAACCCCAGCTTTTTTCCTCGAAAGTCTGCAAGCTGTGCCCCGTGAAGCGCCGTGATGTCCTTTTCTTCTACATAGATATGACCGCTGGTGACGGTATCAATCGTGGAAATGCAGTTCAGCAAGGTGGTTTTGCCAGAGCCGGAAGCACCCATGATGCCGAGAAATTCTCCTTTGCGAACAGAAAAAGAAATGTGGTCGATGGCTTTTGTCAGGTTGCCTTTGTTACCGTAAAATTTTTGGATGTCATCCACCCGTAAGATCGTATCGCCCATAGGTCAGGCTCCTTTCTCAAAAGCGCTTTGCTTTTGTGCTTTTACTCTACCACAAGGAATTTTCCGATGCCATTAAGTTGGATTACATTTGTATTACCAAAATGTAAGGTTGAAAAAAGCGAGGCTTTACAGCCCCGCCGCCTGCAAATAGCTTTCCGTAGGAAAAACCATCGTCACAGTCGTTCCCTGTCCCGGAACGCTGGAAATAGAAAGTGAGATATTCATTTTTCGACATAGCCTTTGGCTCAAATACAAACCAATGCCGGTTGATTTGGAATAACGGCGGCCGTTTTCACCGGTAAAGCCTTTGTCGAACACGCGCGGCAAGTCAGCAGCAGAAATACCAATGCCATTATCGGAAATGAAAAGAGATACCGTGTTTTTCTCTGCTCTGGCTGAAAATTCAACTTGTAAATTATCTTTCCGATACTTGATAGCGTTGGACAGAATCTGTCCGATCACAAAGGTGCAGCTCTTGCTGTCTGCGGCCACGGGAATATCCAGTTCCTTTAGAACCGGCTTTCCACCGACCTGAATCAACGGCTTTGAGTACGTTTTTAGCGCAGCGTACACCAATGCCTGCAAGGTGGTTTTCTCCACCTTAAAGTCCTTTTCCACATCGGTACTGCGGGCGTAATATAGCACCTGCTCCACATAAGCATCAATTTTCCGCAGTTCATCGTCAATTCGCAGTGTGATGGGATTCTTTTCATTTTCAACGATCAGCCGGGCAGAGGTGATAGGCGTTTTGATTTCATGCACCCATGAATCAAGGTATTCCCGATATTCACGGTTCTCCTGTTCTGCACAGGCAAGCTGGTCGTTCTGATATTTGTTGCAGCACCGCAGAACGTCCACCAAAATCTGCCCCTCTAAAAAATGAGGCGGCACCATTAACTCGCCTAAAAGAGTTTTTATGTCCATCTGCTCTGTCATTTTTTGAAGCAGATTATAAAAACTCTGCTTGCGGAAAAAATCATACAGCAGCGCTGTACTGTACGCTGCAAGTAAAATCACCTCGGCAAACAGAATAAACACAGCAGGTGTTTCAATCAGCCAGAGGAGCGCAAGCAGCACGAGTGCAGCCACCAGCATACAAATCAGGGAAAAGATACGGTCAAGCAGATACTCGGATAACTTCATACGCAATACCCTAAACCACGTTTCGTTTCCAGATAGTCCGGCAGACCGATTTCGGTCAGTGCTTTCCGTAACCGAACGATGTTGACATTCAATGTGTTTTCGTCTATAAATTGTTCACTCTGCCAGAGTTCATCAATAATAGCGTCACGGGGAATAATGTTGCCCTTATTCACCATAAGCAGGCGCAAAATCCCAAGTTCATTTTTGGTAAGTGATTTTTTGTTCCCTTGATAGCTGATTTCCGCCTTGAGCAAATTTAAGGTCAAGCCTTTGTGCGTGAGAACGATGTTGTCCTGTACTTCATAGGTCCGAGCCAGAAGTTTTTGGATTCGCGCCAAAAGAATCTGTGCATTGTACGGCTTTGCAATATAATCATCTGCGCCGATGTTCAAGCTCATCAACTCGTCAAAATCGCTGTTTCTGCTGGTAAGTACAATGATAGGAAGATTGGATTTCTGTCGGATTTCTCTGCATACTTGGAAACCATCCTGATAGGGCAGATTGATGTCTAAGAGAATCAAGTTAGCCCCTGATGAAAGAGCAGCTTGCACAATGTGGTGAAAATCATCGCTGCTGTCGCATTGGTAGCCGTACTTTTGAAGAAGCTGAACAAGTTCCTCGCGGATTGCCGGTTCATCTTCTATAATGAAGATTTTCATGCTCACACCTCCTAGACGTATTATATTCGTTATCTCAAAGAATACAAGGCGGTAAATATGAATTATAAAATGTTTGTAAACGAATAAAAGTTTTTGAAAAAGGAGCGTGATGCCATGACCCAACCCAAAACCGACCTTGCCTATCTCCGCAGCGAAAAAGCCAAAGCGGAGCAGCAGCTACGCTACTACAAGCACCGTGAGAAAATTCTGGAACATCAGATACCGGAGCTGACCCGCAAAGCCCGTGTGCATCGTCTGTGTACCCGTGCCGGAATGCTGGAAAGTTTTCTGATTGCGCCGGAAGAACTCACCAACGATCAGGTGATGGAGCTGCTGAAAATTGCGTTCCGTCAGCCGGAAGTTGCGCTGGCTCTTGCAAAGATGATTCACGACCTGCACGAAAGCCGCAGCGTTCCGCACCCTTTAGAATAAAGACCTGCTAATAAAAGTCAAGCCCTAAAATAAGAAAATTCGCCAACCAACCGCTGCCCATGACAAACAGCATTCAAATGCTAGTCAAAACACAGCGAGGGCGACGGAGGGGATAGCAAAGCAAGCCCAGCCAGCCCTCGCAAAATCAGGATAGCATTTGAATGCTTCGGTTTGTCAAGGGTTCGCTGCGCCAGCTAAGTGGTTCTTTGGATTTAGCTCAGGCTCAAGAGGAAATTACGTCCAAAAACAAATATCCATGCTTACTGTGAGCGTTCGGAGTCCATTACAGCTTTCACTTTAGCGTAGTAGATTCGTAAGAACTTGTTGGCCGAAGCCATCATGTAAACTTTGTAGGGCTTTCCCTCTGAGCGCTTTTTGTTCATGAACTGAAAAACAGGTTCATCCTGTGGCTGTGTTTGCAAAATAACAGTCATAATCAGAAAAAGTGTTCTTCGCAAAACTGCTGAACCAACTTTGCTGATTCCTTTGTCATTCCCAACGACCTTGCCAGAGTCGTTTGGCTGCGGCTCAATTCCCGCAAAAGCAATGAGAGATTTCTTGGAGGAAAAGCGGCGGACATCTCCGATTTCGGCCATCAGCTGAGGGCCGAGAGAAGGGCCGACGCCGTACATTTCCATCACGGTGTCAAATTCAGGAAGCTGCTGAGAGAGTCGAAGCATTTCCTGCCGGAATGCAGCAACTGACTGAGATACGGCTTTCAATTGAGCGACCTGTTGCTGGATAAGGAGTTTTGAGGTGGGCGATTTCGGAAGAGAAGCGGAATTAACGGCACAGGCATAGATCTCGTCCGATTTTGAACGAGTGAAAACGTATCCGTGTTTCTGGCACCACTTCAGATATTTTTTGGCAAAAGCATTCGCAGAAAGACTTGAAACGCACTCGCTGTGCCAGAAGTCCCCAATAAAATCGACCCATTTCTCGCACCCATTGTTTTTCACGGGGCTTGAAAACAATTTATTTGCATCTGGAAAGGTCAGGTCAAGAGATGAAATCAGATTATTCTTCAGCATAGTACGAATCGCTACGGCCTGCTGGTATTGGCGATAACAATTTTTCAAAGCCAGCCGGGTATCATCTTCTGGAAGGTACTGCCGCAGCCGTGTCCACTTGTCGAGCGTATAGTTGGCGATTTTAACAGCGTCTTTTTTGTCCGTCTTGACACGTCTTAAACTGTTGTTGTCGTAGTCGTGAATTAGAACAGGGTTGACTACGGAAACAAATAAGCCCGCATCGTGTAAAACGAAAGCAACCGGTTTGTGGTAATTCCCGGTGGCTTCCAGAACAACGCGGGTCTCTCCGTCCAGAGCTTTGAGCTTCTCCGCCAGATCGTGCAGGTTCTGGGCGGTATGTAAAACTTCAAAAGGTTCGAGTACCACTTCTCCGAAGGGGCGCATAACACAAACCATGCTCTTCCCTTTGGAAACGTCAATGCCTACTGCGTTCATGATCTTTCCTCCATTTTTTGTATTTGCAACCGGAATCCATCTTTACTCGTTGCCGATTCAATCTATTGGGTGACACGAACGCTCCGCTTGGCGGTGGCTCAACCTGCTTAAAACGAATGCTACAACAAGAGAGATGGCGAACTGTCTTTGTTGCGGGCGTAACTGCCCAGGGCGCAATGCGTCAGCCGATTACTCTCTTATTGTAACTTAGGTACGAGTTGGAATGGAATATGGCTGGCTACCATATCCGGTCCCAACCCTATTGTAATAGGGCGCAATTATACACCGTTCCGGTGAAATTGCGGTCTTGCAGACGGCTCGATG
>OHDR01000929.1_pt1 | contig 10819 bp, 10 predicted proteins | sample 1567001 | NCBI WGS metagenome assembly OHDR01 (sample SAMEA3879553, study PRJEB24766) | human gut metagenome | biome: human-associated habitat; feature: feces | place: USA | collected 1985/1987 | reverse complement strand
AGAAACCAAAGCTTCTATATCAGAGCTTAGAAGTGAAGTCGGTAAGAACAGGGATAATCTTGACCAGTTAAATAAACAGCAAAGAGAGACACACATTAAGAAGAATACTTTAGATGTAACTCTTAAGCAGGCTGATAACAAGTTAAAAGAGATAATTGATGGATATTCAAATGCAGTAAATGAACAGGCTGGAATAGATGCTGAGATATCAAAGGTCAACAGTGATAAACAGCAGGTAAGTGGAAGCCTTAATGTGCTTGACAGCGAGAATGAGGCTTCAAGAAAAGAGATTGAGAACCTTAATAAGCTGCTTGAAGAAAAGAAAGCGAATGAGGCGGCAGTATCACTTAAGCTTGAGAATTTAAAGATATCACATTCATCAGTTGAACAGAAAGCTGCATTTATTAATGAAAATATTCAAAGACTTTCTGATGAGATTAATAGTCTTGATGATGAAAAAGAGAGTATTAACGATAAGATAAAACAGACAGCAGAATTAATAAAGACTAAACAGCAGGAAATAACTGATGTTAAGGATAATATTGAAAAGACAGTTAAAGGGCTTGAAGCTAACAACGATAAGCTGTCCAAGCTAAAGGCTGACAAAGAAAAGGTTACTGCAAGCCATAAGGAGTTCTTTAAGAAAAGAGAAACCCTTAATGAGCAGATTATCCTTCTTGAAAAAGAAAGCATGCGTCTTCATAACCAGCACGATAAGCTTGATGAATCTAATGATTCACTTGTTGATTATATGTGGAATGAGTATGAGCTTACATACAGCTATGCATTGGAATTAAAGAGTGATGAATTAACTAATCTTAATGATTTAAGAAAGCAGATTAATATACTTAAAGCTTCTATTAAGAAACTTGGTGATGTAAATGTTAATGCCATTGAAGAATATAAAGAAGTAAGCGGGCGTTATACTTTCTTAAAGACACAGCACGATGATATGATTGAGGCTGAACAGTCGCTTATGAAGGTTATAACAGAACTTGATAATGGAATGAGAACACAGTTTACTGTCAAATTTGAAGAGATAAAAGTAGAATTTGATAAGGTATTCAAGGAATTATTCGGCGGCGGACGTGGTACAATTGAACTTGTGGAAGATGAAGATATACTTGAAGCAGGAATTATAATTGTATCCCAGCCACCAGGAAAGAAGCTTCAGAATATGATGCAGTTATCAGGTGGAGAAAAGGCTCTCACAGCAATAGCGTTATTATTTGCCATACAGAACTTAAAGCCATCACCATTCTGTCTTCTTGATGAAATTGAAGCTGCACTTGATGATTCTAATGTTGGAAGATATGCTAATTATCTTCATAAGCTTACAAAGTATACACAGTTTATTGTAATTACCCACAGACGTGGAACTATGGCTGCGGCAGACAGATTATATGGTATTACTATGCAGGAGAAGGGTGTATCAACTCTTGTTTCTGTAGACCTTATTGCCAATGATCTGAATGAGCCTAAAGAAAGGAAGAGTTAATATGGGACTTTTTAGTAAACTTAAAGAAGGTCTTACAAAGACCAGAGATAATATCGTATCGGGCATTGATAATATATTTAATGGCTTTTCTTCAATTGATGATGATTTCTACGAAGAACTTGAAGAGACTCTTATTATGGGAGATATTGGTGTCAGGGCAACTGATGAGATTATTGAAGACCTTAAGGCTAAGGTTAAAGAGAATAAAATAAAAGACCCTAAAGATTGCAAGCAGTTATTGATTGATACAATCAAAGAGAAGATGAACCTTGGGCCCAATGCATATGAATTTGAGAATACTAAGTCAATTGTTATGCTTATTGGTGTTAATGGTGTTGGAAAGACTACCTCTGTAGGAAAGCTTGCAGGCCATTTAAAAGAGCAGAACAAAAAGGTTGTCCTTGCTGCGGCTGATACATTCAGGGCTGCTGCCATTGAACAGCTTACAGAATGGGCTAACAGGGTAGGTGCAGATATAATTGCACAGAATGAGGGCTCTGACCCAGCGGCTGTAATATATGATTCTATAGCAGCGGCAAAAGCAAGGCACGCAGATGTTCTTTTATGTGATACAGCCGGAAGGCTTCAGAATAAGAAAAATCTTATGGAAGAATTACGCAAGATTGACAGAGTTATTGAAAGAGAGTATGCTGATGCGTATAGGGAAAATCTTATAGTCCTTGATGCGACAACTGGTCAGAACGCACTTTCACAGCTACGCGAATTCAATGATGTAACTAATATAACAGGAATTATTCTTACTAAGATGGACGGAACAGCTAAGGGTGGTATCGCCGTTGCTATTCAGGCAGAATTTGGAATACCTGTTAAGTACATTGGTGTAGGTGAGCAGGTTAAGGATTTACAAAAATTTGACTCAGATACATTTGTCAACGCATTATTTGATACATCAGATAATGAAGAAGATGATGATTAATGTAATATTTTAATTCAATTAATGATATTTTATATTGATAATTAGATTAATGGTGTATATTATTGTTAATAATTGATTTAATAATATAAAGTAACCTAAAGGAGAGTAGATTTACAATGGAAGAATTAACTTTAAAGAAATTTGAAGAAGCTGCTGAGAAAGTAAAGGAAGCTACATTACCAACTAACCTTATATTCAGCGAATATTTCAGCAACCAGACAGGCAATAAAGTATATCTTAAGCCTGAGAATATGCAGTATACAGGTGCTTACAAGGTAAGAGGTGCATATTACAAGATAAGCACAATGTCAGAAGAGGCAAGAAAGAAAGGTCTTATAACAGCATCTGCTGGTAACCACGCACAGGGTGTTGCATTTGCGGCAAAGAAGTATGGCGTAAAGGCTACTGTTGTTATGCCAACAACAACACCACTTATAAAGGTTAACAGAACTAAGGGTTATGGTGCTGAAGTTGTACTTTACGGAGATGTATATGATGAAGCCTGTGAATATGCTCTTAAGTTAGCAGAAGAAAAGGGACTTACATTTGTTCATCCATTTGATGACCCAACGGTTGCAACAGGGCAGGGAACGATCGCAATGGATATCTTTAAAGAACTTCCAACCGTAGATTACATCCTTGTACCAATCGGTGGAGGCGGACTTGCAACAGGTGTTTCAACACTTGCCAAACTGTTAAATCCAAAGATTAAAGTGATCGGTGTAGAACCAGCAGGAGCAGCATGTATGAAAGCTTCATTAGAAGCAGGAAAAGTAGTGTCATGTGATCATGTCAGCACGATCGCAGATGGTACAGCAGTACAGACACCAGGAAAGATCATTTTTCCATATATTCAGGAAAACCTTGATGATATCATCACAGTAGAAGATGAAGAACTGATCCCATGTTTCTTAGACTTGTTAGAAAATCACAAGATGTTAGCAGAAAACTCTGGATTACTAACAATTGCAGCATTAAAACATCTGGATGTTAAGAATAAGAAAGTAGTTTCTATCATCAGTGGTGGAAATATGGATGTCATTACGATCGCATCTTTAGTACAGCATGGATTGATCATGAGAGATCGAATCTTTACGGTATCTGTATTCCTTCCAGACAAACCAGGAGAGTTAAATAAAGTTTCTGATGTGATCGCAGATGCACAGGGAAATATTATCAAACTAGAGCATAACCAGTTCGTAAGTATCAACAGAAATAGTGCGGTAGAACTTACGATCACAATGGAAGCATTCGGTACAGAACATAAAAATAAGATCATTAAATCCTTGAAAAAAGCAGGATATGATCCTAAAATGAGAAATTCTACATCTGTATATTAAATTGCTTGGATGAATTTCACAATATGGATATAAATAGTGCATTAAATATTGTACAATTTGTTGAAATATATGAAAAGATTTGGTATAATAAAGTTAGTGAAACAAACACTTTTTGAACAGCAGATAAACAACCAGAAAGTGGACTAGAAACGAAAGATATTTACAGTACATTGTTCTTTGAATATGAAAATATCTTGTAAGATGACAACGTGTCACATTTTTATTATACCTATAGAAATTAAAGATATGACTATAAAAGCGTAAATAAGCCATTTGCAAGAAGATTGTTCGTGGTTGTTTACGCTTTTTTATTTTATTAGACTTTTTAGTTTCACAAAGAAGTCTTATAAGATAAGATTTTCTGTAAGTGTGGGATTCGATCACAAGAATTCTTTGTTTTGAAGTTTTAAGGAGGAGTTATACTATGAATGAAACTATCAATCGTGAGGATTTGTATTTGTTTCAGACGGGAAAGGCAAGGCAGGCATACCTGACATTTGGATGCCATTATCAGAAGAAGACAAAGACTCACAGATTTACTGTTTGGGCTCCAAATGCAAAGTCAGTCAGTGTCGTAGGTGATTTCAATTTCTGGAATCCTCTTGCGCATCCGATGAAAGGTGACAAAGACGGGATCTATACGATCGAGATTGAAGGACTGAAGAAAGGTGATCTGTATAAATATCATGTAGAAGGCTATGATGGAATCTGCAGATATAAGAGTGATCCATTTGCATTTTATGCAGAATGCAGACCAGATACAGCTTCGAAAGTCTGGGATTTCGATGATTTTAAATGGTCTGATAAACGTTTTATCAATCAGAGAAAGAAACGCCAGGCATTAGATCAGCCAATGTCTATCTATGAGCTGCATCTTGGAACATGGAGAATGCCGCAGGAAGAAGAGAGAGAATTTTATAATTATCGTGAGATCGCGGACATGCTGATCCCTTATCTTGGAGAGATGGGATATACACATGTTGAACTGATGCCGATCACAGAATATCCATATGATCTTTCTTGGGGATATCAGGTAACAGGATATTACGGCGTAACATCAAGATATGGAACACCAGAAGATTTCAATTATATGATCAATGAGTTACATAAAGCAGGGATCAGTGTCATCCTTGATTGGGTTCCAGCACATTTTCCAAGAGACGAGCATGGACTGGCAATGTTTGATGGAATCACGAAGATCCAAGAAAGGGAAGCCAGCCTGATTGGGGAACCTTATTATTTAACTATGGGAAACCAGAAGTGCAGAGCTTTCTGATCTCAAGTGCGATGTTCTTTGCAGATGTTTATCATATCGATGGAATCCGTATTGATGCTGTATCTGCAATGTTATATCTTGACTTTGGAAAACAGGAAGGCGAATATGTGCCGAATGAAGATGGAACCAATATCAACTATGAAGCAGTTGATTTCCTTCGCAATCTAAACGAAGCACTTCGTACAACACATGAGGGATTCTTGACGATCGCAGAAGAATCAACAGCATATCCAAAGGTAACAAGTGATGTTGATGATCCGGAAGGACTAGGATTTGTTTACAAGTGGAATATGGGATATATGCATGATACTCTTTACTATATGGAACTTGATCCATTGTATCGTAAGGATAATCATGGAGCGATCATTTTCTCTATGGATTATGCTTACAGTGAGAATTACATTCTTCCATATTCACATGATGAGGTTGTTCATGGCAAAGGTTCTATGATCAATAAGATGTATGGTGCATATGATGAGAAGTTTGCTTCACTGCGAACATTATATGGATTTACCATGGCACATCCAGGAAAGAAATTATTATTTATGGGTGGAGAATTCGCCCAATTTGTAGAATGGAGAGACAAAGAACAGCTTGACTGGTTCTTGATCGATCAGTATGAGATGCATGATTCTTTCCACAAATATGTAGCTAAACTAAATGAGATTTACAAATCTGAACCGGCATTATATGAATTAGATCAGGATCCAGCAGGATTTGAATGGTGCTTGCAACGTGATGCAGACCACAGTGTTGTAGCATTTATACGAAAGAATAAGAAGGGCAGAGGAAGAAAACAACAACAGATTCTTTGTGTCTGCAATTTTACACCGATGGAATGGGATAAATACAAGGTTCCATTACCAAAGAAATCAAAACTTACGAAGATCTTAGACAGCAGTGAGCTTGATTTTGGTGGAGATGGAGATGTTTCCGAATCTAAAGTTTCAACGAAGAGGGTGAAAGTACCATCTGAAGGAAAGAAAGCTGTTTACCAACAGGCAGCAGAAATTTCCTTAAAACCATTAAGTGTTGTTTACTATAAGATCGAGGAAGTGGAGACGAAACCACGAAAGAGTGTAGCAAAGAAAGCAGAGCTGGCAAAGAAAGCCACTGCAAAGAAAGCAGAGCCAGCAAAGAAGGCAGCAGCTCCAGCTAAGAAAGCACCTGCAAAGAAAGCAACTCCAGCTAAGGCAACCGCTCCTAAGGCAGTAAAGCTTTTTGTTGAGTATCAGGGTGGTCAGGTTTCCACACAAGATATCGCAGCAAAGGCAGCAGAGGCAAGTGGAAAGAAAGCAATCAAGGAGTTGAACGTATACTATCAGCCAGAGACAAATATGGTATACTATACAGCAGATGGAACAGAGGGTTCTTTCTCATTATAATTTGTATTCCCAAAACCTTTCATAAAAAAGAAGCACTCGATGAAATTGACCGAGTGCTTCTTTTTTATCAAGACGAAGGGTGTTAAATTCCCTTTGCTTTTGCAGTGCAGGCTTTCATGGCGTCCATGACAGCCCCGCGGAATCCTTTTTCTTCTAAGACACGAACCGCTTCGATAGTGGTTCCGGCAGGAGAGCATACCATATCTTTGAGTTCTGCAGGGTGCTTTCCAGTCTCTAAAACCATCTTTGCACTTCCGAGTACCGCCTGGGCTGCGAATTTATATGCCTGTGCCCGTGGCATACCATCGGCTACTGCTGCATCAGCCATCGCTTCGATAAACAGAAATACATAAGCTGGCGAACTGCCGCTGACAGAGACAACAGCATCCATCAGGGATTCAGGGATTGCCTCGGCAAGTCCAAAGCTACTCAGTAATTTCAATACATATGCAAATTCATCTTCTGTGACAAGGTTGTTCTTGCAGACACCTGTGATGCCTTCTCCGACAAGGGCTGGTGTATTTGGCATGGTACGAACGATCTTTACATCACCAAGCCGCTCTCCAAGCCAAGCCAGTGTCTTGCCCGGTGCGATCGTAACGATGATCTGCCCGGCAGGGAGCGTTGGTTGGATCTCTGCGATCACCGTCTCGTAATACTGAGGTTTTACGGATAAGAATAATACGTCTGCCTGTGTGGATACTTCCGTATTCGATGCAGTTGTACAGATACTAAGGGTTTCCTTTGCTTTCTCACGTGCAGCTTCCGATGCATCGATTCCAGCGTGTGCCTTCAATCCGCCGATAATGGCGCTTGCCATATTTCCACAACCAATAAATCCAACTTTGTATTTCATGCTTGTTCATCCTTTCTGTTTTGTCTATCTGATTATTCAAAAGCCATGCGTGCCTGTAATCCAAAATCCGGTCGGTCGGTGATGATACCATCGACACCTTTGCGGATCAGTTTGCTCATTTTTGCAATATCGTTGACCGTCCATGCATAAACTTCTTTGCGATGCAGATGCATGCGCAGGAGAAATTCCCGTGTCACGAACTGGAAATGCGGTGAGATAAAATCTGCCTTGCATACATGTAACCGGTGAAGCGGAAAATATTCGTTTAACCGGTGGATAATCGTGTTACGTGGTGTCCCAATCAGCAGCCCCGCTTTGATGTTCGGATCGATCTCCTTGATACGAAGTACCGAACGGTCAATAAATGACTTCATCATATAATCGGAGTAATCATAATAGCGTTCCACCAGATCAATGATTTTCTGTTCATATCCAGTTTCTTTTAACTCGATATCCAGCTTGATTTTTCCGCGGCACAGCTCCAATACTTCCTGTAAAAGCGGAACCCGGTAACCGTGTGTGCCGGTGATTCTACAGATTTCGTCATAGGTAAGTTGGCGGATATCCGTGCCGTTTAAATCTGGATTGTGAAATGCAATCAACTGATGATCCTTCGTTCGACGGATATCAAACTCTGCAAAATCTGCCTGCAGATTGATCGCAATCTGAAACGCCTCCAATGTGTTTTCGTGGGTGGCGAGTGCGATGATCGCAGTCATCATAGAGCATCATCTCCGCGCTCTCCGGTACGAATACGTACAGCATCTTCTATATTATATACAAAAATCTTACCATCCCCATAACTTCCGGTTGGAATACGTTCTGTAACCATGGCGATCAACTTCTCGCATACATCATCGGAGACAACGGTCTCAACCTTCAGTTTCGGGAGAAGATTGACGAAATAATCGCCGTTATGGTGCTGGGACTTATATCCCTTCTGGTTACCGTAGCCCATGATATTGCTGACCATAGCTCCGGTTGTGCTGCATTCATCCAAAATCTCTTTCATGTCATCCAGCTTCTCAGGTCGGATGATCACTTCCACTTTTTTCATCTTGATACCTCCTGATCCTGTCGTTTAAATATTGGTACCACGTAATTCGATGATCGGTGCGCCCTTGCCATTGATATAATCGCCGGTGATGGTGACACGACCGATGTTATCGTCGCGCGGAATCTCATACATAATATCCATCATGAATTTCTCGATGATCGCACGGAGTGCGCGGGCACCTGTCTTTTTCTCCATCGCTTTTTCTGCGATTGCTTCATAGGCACTGTCATCGAATTCCAGATCTACCTCATCCAATGCAAGCAGTTTCTTGTACTGTTTGAGAATTGCATTTTTTGGCTCCTTCAAGATCTTGATGTACATGTCCTTGTCCAGCGCATCCAGAGTGAAAAGCACTGGGAGACGACCAAGGAACTCTGGAATCATACCGAATTCACGCAGATCTTCCGTTGTTACTTCCTTGATCAGGTTATCGTTCTTGTCATATTTATCCTTCAGGTCTGCGGCAAAGCCCATAGAAGACTGTTTGTTCAGACGCTGCTTGATGATGTCCTCGATATCCGGGAATGCACCACCGCAGATAAATAAGATATTCCGTGTATTCATCGTTGTCATCGGCGTCATGGCATTCTTGCTGCCGGAACCGACAGGTACCTCAACCTCGGCACCTTCTAAGATCTTCAGAAGTCCCTGCTGTACAGACTCTCCACTGACATCACGGCTGCGCGTCTCTTTCTTCTTCGCAATCTTATCGATCTCATCGATAAAGACGATTCCACGCTCGGCTTTTTCAACATCATTGTCCGCAACGGCAAGAAGTTTGGAGAGAATGCTTTCTACATCATCGCCAATATAACCAGCCTCAGTCAGCGTGGTCGCATCGGTGATTGCGAGTGGCACCTGCAGAATTTTGGCAATCGTCTGAACCAGATAGGTTTTACCACAGCCGGTAGGCCCGAGCATGAGCATGTTGGATTTTTCAATCTCAATGTCATCCATTGTGTCTGTGATCACACGCTTGTAATGGTTGTAGACGGCAACGGACATGGCACGCTTTGCGTATTCCTGTCCGACGACATATTCGTCAAGCATTGCCTTGATCTTATGTGGGGCTGGAACATCTGCCATTGTGAGTGGTTTTTGTTCCTTTTCTTCCTTCTGTTTTTTCTTCTTTTTGACCTTCTGGGAAGTCGGGATATCATCAAATGGCATGAACTGCGACATGTTGATATTCGGCATCTTGGAGAGGTCTAAAAACTGCATCGCTCCGTTGTTGAAGGAGTCGAAACTTTTCTGCATACAGTCGTTGCAGATATACATATTTCCCGGCATCCGGATAAATGGACCGGCCTCGGATTCCGGTCTGCGACAGAGATAGCAATACTTTTCGTACTCATCATCGTCGTTGTTATTCTGATTATTTCCGTTGTTGTCTGGCATAATTTCCTCCTTATGTATGCGCATAAAAATGCACCCTTATTATAGCACGGAAATATACATATGACTATGGAATATTTATGCAGACAGCGATATAATGAAGAAATGAAAGTGAATATAGAAATACAATAAGGAAACGAAAAAATCAAATATAGCTATATGGTCTGGAGGAATGAAATATGAAGAAACGAATTACTGAATATCTGGCATATATTGATGCGCTGTTAGAAAAAGAGGATGTCGACTGGGAACATGAGAAGGAAAAGCATCTTGTACAGATCGCGTTTTTTGCACATGAGCGGCAGGTACACCTTATTGTCATGGCACTGTTTGCATTGGCAACTGTGATTTCAATCTTGTATTTGAATTTTAGCGGCTCACTGATCATCGTTGCGCTTGTGTTTGCGCTTTTGGTGCTGCTGATTCCTTATGTGATGCATTATTACCTATTAGAAAACAGTGTACAGAAAATGTACGAACAATATGACCGGATGATGAATAAGATCGAGCCATCCTTTCAGGTGAAACCGGACGATAAAAAATAAAACAAGGTTCCGTTTGCGGTATGAAAACTATACCACAGGCGGAACCTTGTTCTTTGTTATTATCGCTTACTCTGATTTCCATCTACGGCATCTTCCACGCCGTCCACAGCATCCTTGACACCATTTCCGACACCTTCGGCAGCATCCTTGACGCCTTCGCCAACGCCTTCTGCAGCGTCCTTGACACCTTCGCCGACACCGTCCGCGGCATCTTTGATTCCATTTCCAACGCCATTGGAATTTGTTGCATTTCCGCCAGTTGCGTTGTTATTTTCGGTTGTCATCTGTGTTTGTTCAGAAGTTGTTGCGGGGTCTTTACTCGTCTCGTCCGTGCCACATCCACACATACAGATGGAAAGCATCATAGCAGTTGCTGCAATGGCAGCGGTTGTTTTAAATTTCTTCATAATAAAACACTCCTTATCTAGTTTTCATTCTATAAAAATAGTATGAACCTAAATAAGGAGATTATTTTACCAATTTCCGGTAATTATTTAAATTCAATCCGATGGCGTCAGACAAGCGCAGTC
>OHDR01000921.1_pt1 | contig 10924 bp, 11 predicted proteins | sample 1567001 | NCBI WGS metagenome assembly OHDR01 (sample SAMEA3879553, study PRJEB24766) | human gut metagenome | biome: human-associated habitat; feature: feces | place: USA | collected 1985/1987 | reverse complement strand
TGTTACATAGCGGTATATGGATCTGGGCAATTGTGATCGGAATTTTGATCATAGTGTGGATCTTTATCGGACTGACCAATCTTGGAAAGTTAAATACCGTTGCAATGACCGCACTTTTTGTACTGTCACTGGTACTTTTTAAGGTGATCTTCTTTAATACAGATTTTGTAATGCCGATTGCAGTAAGTGACGATATGATGACTTTTGGAGCTGCGGTAGAGCTTGCAGTCGCAATGCCTCTTTCCTGGTTACCGCTTATCAGCGATTATACGAGAGAAGCAGAAAAACCATTCGCAGCAACCTTAACAAGTGTATTCGTATACAGCGTAGTCAGCATTTTTATGTACATGATCGGCATGGGAGCGGCTATTTTTACCGGTGAATATGACATTGCACAGATTATGTTAAAGACAGGTCTTGGCGTTGTGGGATTACTGATCATTGTATTCTCAACCGTTACAACGACGTTCTTAGATGCTTATTCCGCAGGAGTTTCCTGTGTTTCCATTTCTTCTAAAATTCAGGAGAAATGGGCAGCGATCATTGTTACAGTGATCGGAACGATCGCAGCGATCGTTTATCCAATGGATAACATTACAAACTTCTTATATCTGATCGGATCTGTTTTTGCTCCGATGATCGCAGTACAGATCGCAGATTATTTCATTTTAAAGAAAGCAGATGCTGGGGAATCCGCATTTCAGTGGAGAAATCTTGTGGTGTGGCTGGTCGGTTTTGTACTGTACCGGGTGCTGATGCATGTGGATACACCGGTTGGAAATACGCTGCCGGATATGGTGATTACCGTAATTGTCTGTGTGATTGTAGAAAAAATTGGAGCAGCAGTAAAAGAAAAATAAGGTGTTATCATCCTACACCTATTAATCATAAGACTTTTTGTTTGACTTTTTAGAAAAAGAGAAATATAATAATTTTCAAACGAGTAGCAAACGAGCGTAAATCCAGTTTTGCTGCTCGTTTTTTGTGCGTAATTGAGCGCATTTTTATAATTATATAATGACATTAAAAAGTGTGTAGCTTATCAGCGTAAGTCCAGCTTATGGTGTAAGCACACACTTTTTTTATGCAGAAAAAGGAGGATTTTGATGACAGAAAGTAACAGAATGAGAGAAATGCCGGTAAATAAGCTTATGGTACAGATGGGTATACCAATGATTTTATCAATGGCATTACAGGCAGTCTATAATATTGTCGATAGCGCATTTGTTGGAAATATGAAAGTGGGAAGTGAAGCGGCACTTAATGCCTTGACATTAGTATTTCCTGTTCAGATGCTTATGGTAGCAATAGGAATTGGAACAGGTGTAGGAACAAATGCACTTCTTGCAAGAACACTAGGACAGGGTGATAACAGAAAAGCTGCCAAAGTTGCAGGAAACAGTCTGCTTCTGGGAGTGATTATTTATGCGGTATGTTTATTGTTTGGTATTTTTGGAGTGAAAGCATATATTTCTTCACAGACAGTAGATACTGAGGTTATTTCAATGGGAACAGACTATCTTAGAATATGTTGTGTTATTTCATTTGGAATTATTTTCTTTTCATTGTTTGAAAAATTATTGCAGGCAACCGGACGTTCACTTTATTCCACAATAGGACAGGTGGCAGGAGCAATTGTCAATATTATTTTAGACCCAATTATGATATATGGCATAGGACCTGTTCCACAGATGGGAGTAGAAGGTGCTGCATATGCAACAGTTATTGGTCAGGTTGTATCAGCAGGATTATTATTTATTTTCCATATAAAATTAAATAAGGAATTTGAGCATAGTGTTAAATATATGAAGCCAGATGCCGGAATTATAAAAGAAATTTATGCAATCGGACTTCCGGCGATTATAGCACAGGCTCTTATGTCTATTATGGTTTACGTTATGAATTTGATTTTGAAGTTCAATCCTTCTGCACAGACGGCATATGGACTGTTTTATAAAGTACAGCAGTTTGTATTGTTCTTAGCTTTTGGTTTAAGAGATGCAATTACACCAATAATAGCATTTGCTTATGGAATGGGAAGTAGAAAGAGAATAGAAGACGGAATAAAATATGGTCTTATATATACAATTGTACTTATGATTGCAGGGGCAGCAATTACAGAGATTTTTCCAGGTGCATTTGCAGCTTTATTTAATGCAGGGCAGTCAAGAGAATATTTCATAGGAGCAATGAGAATTATTTCAATAAGTTTTATATTTGCAGGAATAAATGTTGCGTATCAGGGAATTTATCAGGCATTAAATGGTGGAATAGAGTCACTGGTTATATCGCTTCTTAGACAGCTTATTATAATATTGCCATTGGCGGGAATATTTTCTGCTTTTGTAAGAAATGGACAGGCTGGTGTATCGCTTATCTGGTGGGCATTTCCAATAACAGAGATTATCGCTTGTCTGGCTGGATATGTATTTTTAAAGAAAATCAGAAAAAATAAAGTAGAGAAGTTAAGTGAATAAATTCATAAAATGGATTAGTCTGTGACAAATCTGAAATAAGAAAAATTTTAATTGAATGAGGAGGCTTACATATGGCAAATAAAATTATTACAATCAGCAGGGAGTTTGGAAGCGGTGGACGATTTATCGGAGAAGAAGTCGCTAAGAAGCTGGGAATGAAATATTATGATAAAGATATAATCAGCCAGATAGCAGAAAAGTTGGGATTTTCAAAAGAGTATATCAGTCAGAATGCAGAACTATCACCTAAAAAAGGGTTGTTTGCATATGCACTTACAGGACGTGATACAACAGGAAAATCAGTAGAAGATATGGTGTATGAGGCTCAGAGAAAAGTAATTCTTGAAATAGCAGAAAATGATAGCTGTGTAATTATAGGAAGAAATGCTGATTATATATTAAAAGACAGGACGGATGTTATTAATATTTTTATACACGCAGATATGCCTGAAAAAGTAAAGAGAATATGCAGATTATATAATGTCACAGAAACTGAGGCTGTAGCGATGACAGCAGATATTGATAAAAGACGTATGACTAACTATCGTTATTATACAGACCAGAAGTGGGGAATGGCACGAAATTACACATTGACATTAAATAGTTCACAGCTAGGGTATGATATGTGTGAGAAGATTATAATGGAATGTGCACAGCAGTAGATTTTTATATGTAGTGATAAGATTTAATAGTTGAATTGATTGCATTTGTGTGATGATTATTTTATTATTAATGCAAAGCAATTTACAATTCCAGCTAGGAGTTTAAATACTTTGACTAAATACAATTATTATAGAATTGGAGGAATATATTATGTCCGCAGATAAGACTAATGTTATGAGAAGTCTTGACCAGAAGAAGATTAAATATAAAGTACACGAATATAAAGAGTCAGGTGCAGTAAGCGGTGTGGAAGTTGCGGCGGCACTTGGACAAGACCCTAAGAGAGCATTTAAGACACTTGTTACAATAGGCAAGAGCGGCAATCATTACGTGTTTATGGTTCCTGTAGCAGAAGAACTCGACCTTAAGAAAGCTGCCAAATGTGTAGGTGAGAAGAATATTGAGATGATAAAGTCAAAGGAACTGCTTCCGCTTACAGGTTATATTCACGGTGGCTGTTCACCGGTTGGTATGAAGAAGTTCTTCAGGACAGTTATAGATAAGAGTGTACTTGATATTGAAGATACAATATTTTTCAGTGCTGGAAAGATAGGATTTCAGATAGAAACCGATTACAGCGAATTAAAGAAAGTGATAAAGATAGAAGAAGATGATATTACTGTTGAATAGGAGGTCTGCATATGGACAAGGAAGTCAAGAAGCATATGGTTGGCGGGTATGAGTTTAATACTAAAGAAGATGCCCAGTTAGCCAAAGATGAACTTAATGCTATTAAATATGTGTCGGCAAAGACTAATACGAAAGATCCTAAGCAGGTATATAATCTTTATAATAAAATAATAGAACGTAGATTATTCTCGACACAGATAGGAATGAATTACCTTAAGCAGTTACAGACATTTTTATACAAGAGCAGTGAGATACCTAATGACAAAATCCAGCCTATCCCGATAAATGCGGATACACAGGAAGCACTCGACAAACGAAAGGAACAGATAGAATTTAAGAGTGAACTAAGAAATCTGTCTATTCAGGTAGCAAAATACAGGAATAATTTCATAAGGGCTATGGTATTAAATATTATTCTTGTTATAGTAATTATTGCGATGTTTGTAATATTAAAGACAAGTTCTAACCCTAATATATTAAATTATGAGGTCACAATCCAGAACAGGTATGCCCAGTGGCAGCAGGAATTGCAGTCGGAAGAGGAGTCTTTAAAGGCAAGGGAGCAGGAACTTAACAATAAAAAGAGGTAATTAAAAAGCAGTAAACACATTTTCTTAACATTAAGGACACATTTTTAACATAATTATTATTTAATATACAATAAAGAGTGGCAAAATGTGCTTTAGCTTTAGCTTTATATAATATTATAGAAGTTATATAGACATATTTAAAGTAATTATTAACACGGATTGGAGTATACAATGGATAATATTAAAGTATTAATGGTTGATGATGAAAGCAGAATGCGTAAGCTTGTAAGTGATTTCCTTACAAGAAAAGGATATATAGTTATTGAAGCTGGTGACGGAGAGGAAGCACTTGACAGATTTTATGCGGATAAGGATATATCACTTGTTATTCTTGACGTTATGATGCCTAAGATGAATGGCTGGGATGTATGCAGGGAGATTAGAAAGAATTCTAAAGTGCCTATTATTATGCTTACAGCTAAGAGCGATGAATCAAGCGAATTAAATGGATTTGAATGTGGTGCAGATGAATATATAGCAAAGCCTTTCAGTCCTAAGATTCTTACAGCAAGAGTTGATGCACTTATTAGAAGAAGTTACAGCATTGATAGCAGTGAGGTGACAGATGTAGGTGGAATTATTATTGATAAAGCTGCACATATTGTTAAGATTGACGGACAGGAGATCGATTTAAGCTTTAAGGAATTTGAACTGCTTACATATTTTGTTGATAATAAAGGTCTTGCATTATCAAGGGAGAAGATACTTAATAACGTATGGAATTATGACTATTTTGGAGATGCTAGAACAATAGATACCCACGTTAAGAAGCTTAGAAAGAAGCTGGGAGATAAGGGTGATTATATTAAGACTATATGGGGAATGGGATACAAGTTTGAAATTTAACTTAGTATTAGCTGAGGAATACCAAGATGAATAAACATTCGATTAAATTTAAAATAACGCTGTTGATTGGTGGAATGATATGTGTTCTTATAGTTCTTCTTCTTGTATTTAATATAATATTTTCAGAAAAGTTCTATATGGAAGATAAACAGCAGGAGATGTTGAACGCATATAGTTCAGTAAATGATGCGTGTATACAATATTCAGATGATAGTATTTCAGAAACAGATTTACGGAATAATCTTGAACAGATATCGACCTCTAAGGGCATATCTATGATTATAGTAAATAGTGACTGGACGACTTTTTATGTAAGCACTCACGGAGATGAGATGCTTCTGGAAAGATTGAAAAAGAGTATATTTAACAATGACATTTTCCAGAATATACCATCTAAGAGTAATAGTGATTCATCTAACACAGACGGAAGCACTGATAATAATGGTACTTCTTCTGATAGCAGGAATGGCCAGAACAGCGGAAGTGTCACAGATGATAATAATATGAAAAATGATTTTGGTGATTTGTCAGATAGTGATAAGTCATCATTATTTGGTGGTAATTCTGATAACAATGGTGATAAGAAGACACCTCCGGAAAAGATTATCGATATGTCAGGCAATGGAGCTAACGAGGTCAGGGAGATTATACTTGAGAATGATAAATATACAGTTCAGGAAGTATATGACAGTCGTCTGTTAGATGACTATATCGAATTATGGGGAACATTGGATAATGGTGATTTTATTCTTATAAGGACTCCTATACAGAGTGTCAAAGATAACGTGCACATTTCTAATACGCTTATAACTTATGTTGGTATAGGAACACTTCTTATAGGTGTTGTTGCGGCATTTGTGTTATCCTCATATATCTCACGTCCTATAAAGCAGCTTTCTGATATAGCAGAGAGAATGTCTAACCTTGATTTTGAGGCACATTATGAGGGCGATGATAAAGGTGAGATAGGACTTTTGGGAGATAGTATGAATAATATGTCCCATAAGCTTGAGGAGAATATTTCACAGCTTAAGGCTGCCAACCTTGAACTCCAAAGAGATATTGATAAGAAGGAAAAGCTTGAGCAGATGAGAACAGATTTCTTATCAAATGTATCACACGAATTAAAAACACCTATAGCACTTATTCAGGGCTATGCAGAGGGGCTTAAGGAAGGCATTACAGATGATCCGGAGAGTATGGATTTCTACTGTGATGTTATTATAGATGAAGCCAACAAGATGAATAATATGGTGAAGAGACTTCTTACGCTTAACCAGATTGAATTTGGTGAAGATGAGCTTGTTATGGAAAGATTCGATATTAATGAGCTTGTAAAGTCAGTAGCCGCCGCTAATGAATTAAGGGCTTCACAGAAGGAACTAACAATACAGATATTTATGAGTGAAGAACCTCTTTATGTATGGGCAGATGAATATAAGGTTGAAGAGGTGATAACTAATTATATCTCTAATGCAATTAATCACTGCTGTAATGAGAATATCATTAAAGTGAATGTTGAACAGATTGATAAAGATAATGTAAGGGTTACTGTATACAATTCTGGAAAGAATATACCCGAGGAGGATATTGAACATATATGGGAGAAGTTCTATAAGGTAGATAAAGCCAGAACAAGAGAGTATGGCGGTAACGGAATAGGGCTTTCAATTGTTAAGGCGATTGTTGAATCTATGGGCAAGCAATGCGGTGTGAGAAATGTTTCTGATGGAGTTGAGTTCTGGTTTGACCTTGATTGCAAATTATGATAGAATTCATATAGTTGAATTGAATTGTGGTGCGTATTAGAGGAACGCAGGAATGGAGATTATATGAAGAAGATAGCTATAGCTGTCTTGTCAGCAGTATGTGTATTTGCGCTGGCAGGTTGTGCTGATGATGTAACAATGGACAATGAACAGAATGATATTGTAGCTGAATACATAGCAGGTACTCTGCTTAGACATTCCTATGCTAATGAATGGAAGTATTCTAAGCTTAGTAATCCAACATTTAATAAGTCAGGACAGAGTACAACAACTACTGGAAAGAATAATACTACTGGTACAACAGCAGCTAACAAGCAGACAACAACAGCCGTGGGACAGACAGGTACGACAAGTACAACAGGAACAACTCAGGCAGGTATTAAGGCGGCAAGCATTACTGAAGCCTTAGGTCTTAGTGGTGTTACTGTTAGCTATAAGAAGGTATCGGTAGGTAACAGATATCCAACAGATGCATATGCTGTATGTGTTCCGGCAGATAGCGGCTGTAAGGTAGTAGCAGTTGAGTTTACAATTAAGAATACAGGTTCAGCGGTATATAATGCAACAACTAAGTCAGCTAATGTCACAATGAAGCTTAGTGCAGGAAGTGGCACTTACACACAGTATAAGTCAATGTTAAAGAATGATATATGTAATCTTGATAAGGTTACAATCAATGCAGGAGAGGAATATACAGCGGCAGCAGTATTTCAGGTTTCAACAACAGATGCCGGAGCTTCTGGTATGAAGCTTGAAGTGTTATCTGGAACACAGCAGGTAGAAACAATTAATTTACAGTAATATAAAAAGTATCGGAGAGGCAGATCCTGTCCGATACTTTTTTCATTTTATCTGAAATCTTTTCCTAATACATTTTCTTTAGTATACATAGCAGCTTCATCTGCTGTCAGGATATGTGCAAATGAAGCTCTTTCATTAGGCTTGTAGCCCTCACCATATCCGTTGTATTCAGCGTAAAATGTTGTTTCGTGTGCTTCAGGCTTATTCCAGTCATGAAAACCTGAGCCAGCAATCTGAGAGGAATATTTACAGTTTATTAATACGGTCTTTGCGTGTATTCTCCAAGGTCTGCTTAAATAACATGTTCCATCTGGACAGTTGCCAGTGAAATTGCAATTTTCAAATACATAGCCATATTTCTGGCCTTCATATGTAGAAGGTGCGGTATAATAACTGTTGATTTCCTTATTGCGGTTTAAGGCATATAATGTACAATTCTTAAAATATGCAGTAGCACTTCCGAAGATGAAATCAATCTCACCGCTTATAAAGCAGTCTTCATATAATTGTCTTGACAGAATTCTTGGTGCGAATTCTGTAGGACCTGTAAATCCGCCCGGCTGTTTTTCTTTAAGAGGGAGAGGACCGGTAAAGAGAGTGTCCTGATGACCAAGTAGTTTGCAGTTTTTGAAAGTAATATTATCCCCTTCCGCATATACAGCGATAGCTTGTCCAACCTCAGTACCAAAGCCTGATGAATTCACGAAGGTAATATTATAGGCGTGGAAGTTATTGGCGTGTACAAAGAAAGTATAAGACCTGAAGGTACCACGTTTGGTGTTATCAGGCATAGTCATTAATGCGTAATAGTCTTTGGTTATAATTACGTTATCCATAGACTCACCAATAAGAGTTATATTATTGTGTGTAATCTCAACACGCTCGTTATAAGTACCATTTTTAATAAAAATTGTCTCTGATACTGTTGAGCTGCTTATAGCATCAACAGCTTCCTGAATAGATGTATAGTCACCTGTATTATCTTTTGAAACAGTAATCATATAAGCCTCCATAAATTTTATTAGGTTTACATCTGATGAAATATAGTAAATGCAAAACCTATGTGCTATTATATCATTTTTTTCTTAAGTTAAAATGCTTTTATAGACATAAATATAAAAAAATTGTATACTGATTGATAAAATAAAAAGGTGTATTAAAGGATAAGTGTAAAATGATTAGAATAGTTGAAGATGTAAAAGATGTAAATATATATTTGGGACTGCGTGATAAAGTGGGCTGGATAAAACTTACAAAAGCTCAGGCACAGGAAGCACTTAATAACAGCGTGAAAGTGTTTACTGTATTTGATGATGACAAGCCTATAGGAATGGGAAGGGTTGTTGGAGATAAGGCAGTTATAAGCTATATTCAGGATTTGATAGTGATACCGGAATATCAGGGGAAGCATATCGGAAGTGAACTTATAGAACATATTATAGCGTATGTTAAGTCTATAACAATGGAGGACTCAAGAATGATGTTATGTCTTATGTGTGCCAAGGGACGTGAGATATTCTATGAAAAGCATAATTTTATTGCAAGACCGACAGAGGCGTTAGGACCGGGAATGATTCAGTATATATATTCAGAACAATAAAGCTTGACAATACATAAAAACAATTGTAAACTAAACTGGAATTGAGGTTAACAATCAACCTTAAATCTTTTATGAGGAAGGTAAAGACAAGTGAAAGAGAAGAAGTTTACAGTTTATCAGTTATGTTTTATGGCACTTATGGCGGCAGTTACATGCATATTAGCACCATTATCAATACCTATAGGGCCTATTCCAATATCACTTACTAATCTTGTGGTATATTTTACAGTATATGTGATTGGCCTTAAAGCAGGAACATGCAGTTATTGTTTATATGTGTTATTAGGAGTTGTTGGTCTTCCTGTATTTTCAGGATATGTAGGAGGTCCAGCTAAGATTGCAGGACCAACAGGTGGATATATTGTTGGATTTGTGTTGATGGCACTTATAGGTGGATATGTAATTGAGAAGACTAATCGTAATATGGTTCTTGTTATAATTGCGTGGATAGTTGGAACAATGGTTGATTACGCATTAGGAACAGCATGGTTTGCCTATGTACAGCATTGGGTTACGCACTTAAGGTATGTGTGTATCCATTTATTGTATTTGATCTTATTAAGATAGTAGCGGCTACATTTCTCGGAAAGGCGGTGCGATATGCACTTGTTAAAGCAGGGTTATTATCTAATGATAAGGTAGTAAGCGGGGTAACAGCATAATTTGTTATATATACAGACAACTAATAAAAAGCAGCTTTTCTACAGATAGGAAAGCTGCTTTTTATTAGCGATAAAGATGTGCTGATGTACACATCAATATCCGTATTAATAAATTAAATTGATTGATAATAATCCTGTAGAGCTTATTAAATTAAGCAAGTAAAGTCTTAACGTATTCAGCAATCTTTTCGTCCTTGCAGTTAGCAAAGAAGAGTTCCTGGAACTTTTCTCCAGCTACAGCCCCCTTAACAAGATCCTGGTCAAGGTTCTTAAGAACACTGATTAAATCCTGATTAAGAGTAACCTTTCTTACTTCATCAAGAATCTTCTTATTTCTCTGTTCTGGAACAACTCTTTCCTTAGGATAACCACCACCTGGTTCGCCTTCAAATAACTTTTCAAAAATGTATGTAAGGTTTAATTCAGCACCCCAGCCAAATCCCTTAGCGAATGGAAGAGCGATTGCATTACCATCGTTAATCTGCATAAACATATATGCATCTGAAGGGTCAACAACGTGTCCACAAAGAACATTAGGGAATGAGTTAAGTGCAAGCATAGCACCTTCACCAGTACCACAGCCTGTTACTACAAAATCACAAGCACCTGAGTTAAGAAGGATAGCAGCTAATATACCATTCTGTACATATGTAAGCTGAGCTTTGTCATCAGCAGAATACATACCATAGTTGTCTACGGTATGTCCCTTGCTTTCAGCTACTTTCTTAAGACTAGAGTAAATTAAATCATTCTTTGCAGCCTGACTGTTTTCGTTAATTAAAGCGATTCTCATTATTAAAAACCTCATCTTTCCTGATATTATTCCGATTATTACGGATATATTAAATATACTGAAATATATAATATTTGTCAAATTGATAAAATA
>OHDR01000918.1_pt1 | contig 10958 bp, 10 predicted proteins | sample 1567001 | NCBI WGS metagenome assembly OHDR01 (sample SAMEA3879553, study PRJEB24766) | human gut metagenome | biome: human-associated habitat; feature: feces | place: USA | collected 1985/1987 | reverse complement strand
AGCAGTAAAGGTTATGTCAGAAGATTATGGTAATCCATCATCAAAGCATATGAAGGGCGTTGATGCAGAGAAATATATCCGTGAAGCTAAAGAGGTAATAGCAAAGACTCTTAAGTGTCAGGATAAGGAGATACTCTTTACTTCTGGTGGAACAGAATCTAATAACATGGCAATAATCGGAACAGCAATGGCTAATAAAAGAAAAGGAATGCACTGCATAGTATCATCTGTAGAACATTCATCAGTTAAAGAGCCATTCAATTTCCTTGAAAAAGAAGGCTTCAGAATAACATATCTTCCAGTTGATAAAGATGGAATAGTTGATATAGAGGCTCTAAAGGATGCACTTGATGATGAGACAATACTTGTTTCAGTAATGTATGTTAATAATGAAATTGGTGCAGTTGAACCGATTGAAGAAATCGGACATATAATTAAAGATTATAATCCTGATATTGTATATCATGTTGATGCGATTCAGGCTTATGGTAAATATAAGATATATCCTAAGAAGCTTGGAATTGATCTGTTATCAGTCAGTGGACATAAGATTCACGGACCTAAGGGGAGCGGATTCTTATTCATTAATGATAAGACAAGAATCAAGCCTATTATATACGGCGGCGGACAGCAGAAGGGCATGCGTTCAGGAACTGAAAATGTTCCTGCTATAGCAGGACTTGCAACTGCCGTAAAGCTTATATATAATAATGACTTTGAAAGCAAGATAGCACATTTGTATGAGTTAAAGGATTACTTCATAGATGAGCTTGAAAAGCTTCCTGATGTGCAGGTAAACAGCAAGAAGGGTATGGATTCGGCACCACAGATTGTAAGTGCAAGCTTTAAGGGAGTAAGGGCAGAAGTGCTTCTTCATTCACTTGAAGATAAAGGAATCTATGTATCATCGGGTTCAGCATGTTCATCTAACAAGCCGGGACTGAGCAACACACTTGTTGCAATCGGACTTGATAAGGAACTGCTTGATTCTACACTTCGATTCAGCTTCTGCTATGAGACAACAAAGGAAGAACTTGAATACACAATAGAAACACTTAAACAGCTGCTTCCAATGCTTAGGAAGTACACAAGACGATAATTGTGTGAAAATAGATTTTCACACACAAGATTTGTGCTTTGCACAAATCTTGATATGCAAAGGAAAGGCGGAAAACGATGTATAAAGCATTTTTGATAAAGTATGGAGAAATAGGCGTTAAAGGAAAGAACAGATTCATCTTTGAGGACGCCCTTGTAAGACAGATTAAGTTCTCACTTAAAGATGTTGAGGGAGAATTTGATGTAAGAAGAGCAGATGGAAGAATCTATGTTAATGCACTTTCGGACTATGATTATGATGAGGTAATTGAGAGCCTTACAAGAGTATTTGGTATAGTTGGAATCTGTCCTGTAGTTCAGATTGAAGATAACGGTTTTGATGACCTTGCTAATCAGGTTATCAATTATCTTGATAAGGCATATAAGAATAAGAATCTTACATTCAAGGTTAATGCAAGAAGAACAAGAAAGAATTATCCAATGAACTCAATGGAGATTAATATGGAGCTTGGTGGAAGAATTCTTGATGCATTCCCAGAGATGAAGGTTGACGTGCATAAGCCAGAGGTTCTTTTACAGGTTGAGATAAGAGGAGATGTAATCAATATTTACTCTATCGAGGTTCCGGGTCCTGGCGGAATGCCAATCGGAACAGCAGGAAAGGCGATGCTTTTATTATCAGGCGGTATTGACAGCCCTGTTGCAGGATATATGGTTGCCAAAAGAGGTGTACAGATTGAAGCAACATACTTCCATGCTCCACCATATACAAGTGAAAGAGCAAAGCAGAAAGTAATTGACCTTGCAAAGATTGTATCTAAGTATTCAGGTCCTATTACACTTAATGTTGTTAATTTCACAGATATCCAGATGGCTATATATGAGAAATGTCCACATGATGAGCTTACAATCATTATGAGAAGATATATGATGAAGATTGCTGAAGATTTAGGAAAGATGAGTGGATGTCAGGGACTTGTTACAGGAGAGAGTATCGGACAGGTTGCAAGCCAGACAATGGCAAGTCTTTACTGTACTAACGAAGTGTGTACAATGCCTGTATTCAGACCGGTTATTGGTTTTGACAAGCAGGAAATTATTGATATATCAGAAAAGATTGGCTCATATGAGACATCAATACAGCCATTTGAGGACTGCTGTACAATATTCGTTGCAAAGCACCCTGTAACCAAGCCTAATCTTAATGTTATCAAGCAGCATGAGACTAACCTTGACGGAGTTATTGAGGAGCTTTACAAGACAGCAATTGAGACAACAGAAAAAATCGTAATTGAATAAAATAAAACCGCTTTATCTGCAACAGATAAAGCGGTTTATATGTTCTTACACATCATTACTCAACGATGTATGGCTTTAATACGGCAAGGATTGTATCAATATCATTGTCTGCATGAATGTTCAGGTCAATTGGCTTAGAAAGATCAAGACTGAATATACCCATTATAGACTTGGCATCAATTACATATCTGCCAGAAACAAGATCAAAGTCAACATCGAATTTAGTGATATCGTTGACAAAAGATTTTACTTTGTCGATTGAATTTAATGAAATCTTTACAGTTTTCATTAGAATACCTCCTTAAATGTTTTTCTATAAACTATAATATCTATTTGTTAAACCTATGTCAATAAAGAAATGTAACAAAAATTAACAGGAAATGAGGATTAAATTGAAAAAAGTTGCTATACACAGTCTGGGCTGTAAGGTTAATTCCTATGAGGCAGAATCAATGGAGATAATGCTTAGGGATGAGGGGTATGAGATAGTGCCTTTCAGTGAAGATGTTCAGGCTGATATATATATAATTAATACATGTTCAGTGACTAATATTGCTGACAGAAAATCAAGACAGATGCTGCATAAGGCAAAGAAGATGAATCCGGAGGCAGTTGTTGTTGCTGCTGGCTGTTATGTGCAGGCGGACCCTGACGGAGTTAAAAAGGATGAATGCGTTGATATCATTCTCGGCAATAATATGAAGATAAGTATTGTTGAAGCATTAAATGATTATTTTGGTGGTTCGGATAAAACAAGCTATCTGGTTGATATTAATGACAAGTATCAGGAGTATGAATCGCTTAGGATTAACCAGACAGGGGAACACACAAGAGCGTATATCAAGATTCAGGACGGATGCAACCAGTTCTGTTCTTACTGCATAATACCATACGTAAGAGGCAGGGTAAGAAGCCGTAAGCCTGAAGATATAGTAAATGAGGTTAAGACGCTTGCAGCTACAGGTGTTAAGGAGGTTGTTCTTACAGGAATTCATATATCATCTTATGGAACAGACCTTGAGAATATAAGTCTTATAGAACTTATAGAGGCAATCCATGAGATTGAAGGAATTAAAAGAATACGTTTAGGTTCGCTTGAACCAAGAATAATTACAGAAGAATTTGCAAAAAGGATTGCCGGCTTAGAAAAGATATGTCCACATTTTCACTTATCATTACAGAGTGGATGCGACAAGACATTAAAGGCAATGAACAGAAAATATAATACAGAAGAGTATTATGAGGGCTGCGTAAGGTTAAGAGAAGTGTTTGATAATCCGGCAATAACTACTGATGTAATCGTGGGATTTCCGGGCGAGACAGAGGAAGATTTCCTTGAGACACGCAAGTTCCTTGAGAAAGTACATTTTTACGAAATGCATATATTCAAATATTCAAGAAGAAAGGGAACTGTTGCTGACAAGATGAAGGAGCAGGTAGCAGACACTGTTAAGTCAGAAAGAAGTGCAGTTCTGCTTGCGTTAGAGAAGGCACAGTCACTTGAATACAGAAAGATGTATATCGGAAAAAGGCTCGAAGTTCTTATAGAAGAATTGACAGAAATAGATGGCAGGTCATATTATACAGGATATACAAAGAACTATATAAGAGTGGCAATAGCCGCTGATGAGTTTAAAGATAATCCTGTTAATGATATATATGAATGTATGGCTGATAAGCTTATCTGTGACGGGGTTACTATATTAGCGAGGTGTAATTAATGTCAAGAAAGAATACTAAAGGAACAATATTAGCGATAGATATGGGCAATACTAATATAGTTATTGGCTGCGTTGATGATGATAAAGTAATATTTGAGGAAAGGCTGAGTACAGATCTTTCAAAGACAGAGCTGGAGTATGCTATCAGCTTTAAGAATGTTCTTGAAATCTATAATATAAAATCAGAGGATATCAATGGCGCAATTATATCGTCAGTTGTTCCACAGCTTGTTAATGTTATTAAAGCTGCCGTTGAAAAGGTTGTAGATATAGAGCCTCTGGTTGTAGGACCCGGAGTAAAGACGGGGCTTAACATTCTTATGGACCAGCCAAAGCAGGTGGGAAGTGACTTAATAGTTGATGCAGTTGCAGCGACACATGATTATGGCGCACCTGTTATTATAGTTGATATAGGTACAGCAACTACTATAAGCACAGTTGATGAGAATGGCAATTATATAGGTGGTGCAATCCTTCCGGGAGCAGGCGTTTCAATGAATTCACTTTCATCAAGAACGGCGCAGCTTCCAAGAATCAGCTTTGATGCACCTAAAGGACCGGTTGGAAAGAACACGGTTGACTGTATGAAGAGTGGCCTTATATACGGACATGCAGGAAGTATAGATGGAATTATTGACAGAATAATAGATTGCTGCGGATTCGGAAAGAACGGAAAGCCTGCTGCAAAGCTTGTGGCAACAGGGGGACTTAGCAAGGTTATAATTCCATTCTGCAGAAACAGAATTGAGACTGACCCTGCACTTCTTATAAGAGGTCTGAAATACATTTATGATAAAAATGTCTAGAAAGTGGCTGAATAGGCGGGAGGAGATAATATGCTTAAGGGAAAGACAGTTGTTCTTGGTGTAACAGGCAGTATAGCAGCATATAAGATTGCTAATCTTGCAAGTATGCTTGTAAAGAAGCATGCCAATGTGCATGTTATAATGACTGAGAATGCATGCAATTTTATTAATCCGATAACATTTGAGACACTTACAGGAAATAAGTGCTTAGTTGATACATTTGACAGAAACTTCCAGTTTAATGTTGAGCATATCAGCCTTGCAAAGCTGGCTGATATATTCCTTGTAGCACCTGCTTCGGCAGATGTAATAGGAAAGATTGCAAATGGGATAGCAGACGATATGCTGACTACAACAATTATGGCATGCAAATGTCCTAAGCTTATATCACCTGCAATGAACACTAATATGTTTACTAATCCTATAGTACAGGATAATCTTAAGAAATTAGAGCATTATGGATATGAAATTATCCAGCCTGACAGCGGATATCTTGCGTGTGGAGATACAGGTGCAGGAAAGATGCCATCGGAGCAGGTTCTTCTTAATTACATCTTAAGGACAATAGCTAAAGATAAGGATATGGCAGGAATTAAGCTTACAGTTACTGCAGGACCTACAAGAGAGAAGTTAGACCCTGTAAGATTCTTGTCTAATAATTCTACTGGAAAAATGGGATATGCAATTGCTAAGATGGCAATGCTTCGTGGAGCGGATGTAACACTTATATCAGGAAAAGTAAGTCTTGAACCGGTGCCATTTGTTAAGATGGTGGATATTGTTTCAGCAGAGGATATGTATAATGCTGTAATTAAGAGTGCTAAAGACGCAGATATCATAATAAAGGCAGCAGCAGTTGCAGATTACAGACCGTCTGATGTAAGTGATGAAAAGATTAAGAAAAAAGATGGTGATATGTCAATTCCTCTTGAGCGGACTAAAGACATAATAGGCACACTTGGAAGCAATAAAAGAGATGGATTGTTTCTGTGCGGATTCTCAATGGAAACAGAGCATATGCTTGACAATTCCAAGGTGAAGCTTACAAAGAAGAATCTTGATATGATAGTGGCTAATAATGTCAAAGTGGCAGGAGCCGGATTTGGAACAGATACCAATGTAGTTACTGTTATTACTAAAGATGCAGTCGAGGAGCTTCCTATGATGAGCAAGGAAGAGGTTGCTGACGCACTTCTTGACAGAATAATGAAAGCAAGACAATAATAAAAACAGGCTGCCGGTTAACTGGCAGCCTGTTTTGCTACATATCTTCGCCAAGTGCCTTGATTCTTCCGTAAGTACTTAAAAGATATAAGCCAGAAAGACCTACAAGTGCGTAGATTATACGGTCAACCATAACTGATCTGAATATAAAATGCACAAGATTAAAGTTGAGGAAACCGATAAGTCCCCAGTTAAGAGTTCCTACAATGGCAATTGTAAGAGCAATGTAGTCTATAGGTTTAGAATTCATAAAATGCCTCCTTAAAAATTGCGGATTTGGTTTTGAAATTAGTATGGAAAATGTAAGATAAATCATACTGGTAAAATATGGATTTTGTTGAGAAAAAGTGTAAACTTGACGACTTTAAACCTTGTATCAGACTGTCTAAAATGCTACAATTACAGTGTTTGTGAATTAGCACAGATAAAGTGCGGAAATAATGAGGTTTATCATGGCGGGAAAGAAAGTAGTCAGATACAGAAGAAAGCCGAAAGCAGCAGCAATTATATTTGGAATAGTGCTGGTATATATTGTGTGCTTTATAGTTATATATGTTTCAAAAGCAAAGGTACAGACATATGAAGTTGAAGTAGGTTCACTAATGAATAATGCTTCATTTACAGCGGTTGCCTTAAGACAGGAAGAAGTCTATAATTCCTCATATTCTGGTGATATTAACTATTATCAGCGAGAGGGAACAAGAGTTATGACCGGTGATACAGTGTATACGGTTGATGAGACAGGAAGAGTTTCAGATATACTTGCACAGTATACATCAGGAGATGGCAATGCACTTTCAGATGAGAATCTTACGGTTATTAAGAATACACTTACTAATTACAAGACTGAGTATGCAGACAGTGGATTCAGTGCAGTTTATGATCTCAAGTCAGATCTTAATGCAACTGTACTACAGTCTATTAATGAGAATATTATGGCCAATCTTGATTCAATTGTAGCAAGCACAGGAAGTCAGGACCTTTTTAAGACTGCAAAGTCAGATAAACCGGGTATAGTTGTTTATTCGGTTGATGGTTATGAAGGAGTTACCGAGGAAACAATTGGCAGTGTTGACTTTAAGAAAAAATCATATGATAAGCAGAGTCTTAAGTCAGAAAAGCTTATTACAGCCTCAGATCCTGCATATAAGCTTATTACAAGTGAGAACTGGACACTTATGTTTCCAATTACACAGTCAGATATAGATAAGTATTCTCTTTCATCTAAGGATACATTATCAATTAAGTTTACCAAGGATAATATTACAGGCACATTTCCATTCAAGATAGTTAATGATGGTAAGAACTCATATGGTGAGATAACATTATCAAAATATATGATAAGATATGCTGCAGAGAGATTCCTTGATATTGAGATAATTGTGTCAGGAAAGTCAGGAATCAAGGTTCCGGTATCAGCGGTAACTGAGAACGAATTCTATAAGATACCTAAAGAATACCTCATAACTAATGGTGAAAAGGGTGATTATGGATTCCTTGTAGAACAGAGCGATTCAGATGGTAAGCTGAATCAGGTATTTAAGGCTGTTGATATATATAAGTCAAATGATGAGGCTGTATATATTAAGAAGACTGAACTGGCAGCCGGCACTGGAATAATCAGGATGGATTCAAGTGACAGGTTCGTTGTAGGACCGGTTGAAAAGCTTAGAGGTGTGTATTGTGTTAATACAGGATATACAGTATTTAAGCTTGTAGAAGTAATAGATGGCAATAATGAATACTACATATTAAAACAGTCGCTTAGTCATGGTGTGTCAATATATGACAGAATAATTCTGGATGCAGACAAGTATTCAGAGAATGAGATGATATATTAAATGCGTTGGTATATCAGATTAATGACATTCAGGAGGCATTATGTTAAAGGATAATCTTATTGAAGTAGAAGAGCATATTAAGAAAGCATGTGAGAAATCAGGAAGAAATCCAGAAAATGTGTGTCTTGTTGCAGTAAGCAAGACAAAGCCCAAGGATATGCTTATGGAAGTATATGACTGTGGAATAAGACAGTTTGGAGAGAATTATGTTCAGGAGATGGTGGACAAGGCAGATACACTTCCTAAGGATATAACATGGCATATGATAGGACATCTGCAGAGAAACAAGGTAAAATATGTTGTAGGACGAGCTGCATTGATTCATTCGGTTGATTCAGAAAGACTTGCCGTTGCAATAAGTGATGAAGCAGTAAAGAAAGGCCTTATACAGGATATTCTTATTGAAGTTAATGTTGCAGGAGAAGAGAACAAGTTCGGTGTAACATGTGAAGAAGCGGAAGAATTTGTGAAGAAAATAGGAGTGCTTCCGGGAATTAAGATAAGAGGATTTATGACAAGTGCACCATTTGTTGAGAATCCTGAAGATAACAGAAAGTATTTTAGAGAATTAAAGCAATTATTGGTTGACATCAATAACAAAAACATAGATAATGTATACATGAATGTTTTGTCCATGGGTATGACTAACGATTATACTGTTGCTGTGGAAGAAGGGGCAACTCATGTAAGGGTTGGAACAGCAATATTTGGAGCCAGGGACTATTCACATTAATATGTTTTGGGGATACTAAAGAAAGTCAGATTATTAGATATAGGAGAGTGTTTATAATGGGAATGTTAGACGGTTTAACTAATATGTTTAAGATGCATGACGATGATGATTTTGATGACGATTACGAAGATTACGATGATGATTTCGGTGATGACTACGATGATGAGAAACCATCAGCAAGAAAGAATCTTTTTGGAAGAAATACTAAGAAAGATACAGTAGCAGACGAAGATGTTTCATATACAGCAGAGAAGCCAAGATTCGCTTCCAAGTCTAAGGTTGTTCCTATGAAGACACAGTCTCCAAGAGGACTTGAAGTTGTTGTAATAAGACCAGAATCTATGGAAGATGCTAAGGAGATAACTGATACACTTCTTACAGGTAAGGCAGTTGTGCTTAACCTTGAAGGAATCCATGTTGAGATAGCACAGAGAATAATAGATTATTCTGCTGGTTCTACATATGCAATAAGGGGTAACCTTCAGAAGATAACTAATTATATTTTCCTGGTGACTCCACCTAATGTAGATATTTCGGGTGATATTCCTGAGATAGTAACAGGAGGAATTGATCTTTCATCATTTAACAAGAATGAAAACAGATTTTAATTGATCTTCACAGCCACCCACATATAATGGGTGGCTGTTTAAGTATAAGGATAAGGGAGAATGTTATGAAGTGTATTAATGTAAAGTGCGAAGGAAAACCAGCATACGATATTGTGATTGAAAGTGGATTCGGGGGACTTTCAGAAGCCTTTAATAAGCTTGAAATAACAGGGAGAAAGTTATGTATTGTGACAGACAGCAATGTAGGTCCTTTATATGCAGAACAGGTAAAGAATGAACTTGAAAAAACAGGCAATGCGGTATATGTGTATACATTTGCAGCAGGAGAAGAGAATAAGACTCTTGACACAGTACAGGATGTATATGAATATCTTATAGAGAATCATTTTGACAGGAATGACTGCCTTGTAGCACTTGGCGGAGGAGTTGTTGGCGACCTTACAGGATTTTCTGCGGCAACATATCTTAGAGGAATCAGGTTCATACAGGTTCCTACATCACTCCTTGCACAGGTTGATTCAAGTATTGGTGGAAAGACAGGTGTTGATTTCAGAGCATACAAGAATATGGTAGGAGCATTTTACCAGCCTAAGCTTGTATATATGAATATATCAGTGCTTAAGAGCCTCTCAGACAGATTATTCAATTCCGGTTTTGGTGAAATAATCAAGCACGGTCTTATTAAAGATGCCGCATATTATAAATGGTTAAGAGATAATATAAGCAACATTAAGAACCGGAATTCAGATGCCTTAGAGCAGATGATATATGTAAGCTGCAATATAAAGAGAGAAGTTGTAGAAAAAGATCCTAAAGAAAAAGGCGACAGGGCACTTCTTAATTATGGACATACATTAGGACACGCAATAGAGAAACTTATGAATTTTAAACTCTATCACGGTGAATGTGTTACACTTGGAATGATTGCTGCATTAAGAATATCAGTCAACAGAGGCGATATTGATGAGGGGGCTTATAATGATGCAATAGATATGTTCAAGTTATATGATTTCCCGCTTAATGTAACAGGAATTACAGCAGAAGATGTTGTCAAAGTATCAAAGAGTGATAAGAAAATGGATGCAGGCAAGATTAAATTTATTCTTTTAAAAGAAATCGGTAATGCTTATATTGACTATGATGTAACAGATGAGGAGATGCTTGCAGCATTAAAAGATGTTATTTTATGTAATAGGTAATTTCAATAAAAATACTATGTGACGATGATACACACTTGCACGAAGCTCTGGTTTAACGCTAACGACCGTGCTTGGCGTGTGAATGTGCAAAGCACATTCTGTTTTATAAAGAGAACATAATAATTGGAGAATAGAGTATATGTCAGATACAGATATTATCAACACAGCACAGCAGGATTTTAACTGCATTAGTAAGAAAAGACGAATATTAAGCCTTGTCTTATATATTGTTATAACAGCAGTGCTTACACAGATAGACCAGATAACTAAGTATATAGCTGAACAAAGGCTGTACAATAAGCCGGATTTTGTAATTATTAAAGATGTTCTTCATCTTACATATCTTAGAAATAACGGAAGTGCGTTTGGAATGTTTAGCGGAAAGATTAATGCCTTTCTGGTGCTTACAGTAATTATGATATGTTTAATTACATATGTAGTTCTTAAGATGCCATTAATCATAAAATATATACCTGTATACATAACCTGTATATTACTTGCTGCTGG
>OHDR01000911.1_pt1 | contig 11031 bp, 8 predicted proteins | sample 1567001 | NCBI WGS metagenome assembly OHDR01 (sample SAMEA3879553, study PRJEB24766) | human gut metagenome | biome: human-associated habitat; feature: feces | place: USA | collected 1985/1987 | reverse complement strand
TGTGGTCGTGAGTCCCATTCCTGCGCCATTGATAGCTGATGATGTAACCGCAAGTGTCGGACACATTCCAAGCATCTGTACGAAGGTCGGGTTCTCTTTCACAATACCATTATATAAACGCTCTGTACATTTTCCCATTACTTGTCACCTCCGTTCGACGCTGCAGATGAATCAGCAGCACCGCCATTTATGGACTTCACATACTCAAGTCCCGCATTCACCGCATTGGTAACCGCATTTGTTGTGATGGTAGCTCCTGACAGGGCATCTATCTCCTCGTCCACTGTTGCACCTGACTTGGTGTACTGGAACTTGTCGACCTTCTTGCCTGCAAACTGCGACTTGAAGCTGTCTGTGTCAGCCTCCATACCAAGTCCTGCAGTCTCTGAGAGTGACAGGAATGAAATTCCATTTGTCGTTCCATCCGCTCTGACTCCCATGGCAAGCTGAAGGTCTCCACTATACGCCTCATGTGATGTGACAGTCACAACATATCCAAGTGCTGAACCATCGCTGCCCTTTGCTTCCACGATCTCATCTATATCTGCGTTATATCCGGCATCTGACAGGATCTTTGCAGCCGCATCGGCATCAAAGTCAGCATAGCTGTCAAACGAATCCGCATCATCGAATACCGCCTTATATGCCTCTTCCTTTGCTTTCTGCTCTGTAACTGCTATAGGATCCTTTGTGATCTTATATACATAAGCCAGTGCAAATCCTGCTATGACTGTGATTATCATGATTGCTATAGTTGCTATAACAATCGACTTTGTATCCATCTTGGACTTTGTTCCGGCTGTGTCACCCTGGGCTGCAAGCTCTGCGCCCTCTCCGAAGCTCTTCGGCTGTGTCCATCTCTCAATGAGTGGCACAAGCAGGTTGGAGAATATGATCGCATATGATACGCCCTCTGCTGATCCTCCGTATATTCTGAAACAGAATGTGAGTATACCAAGTATCACACCAAACACAACCTTACCCGCAGGTGTGATAGGTGATGTAACATAATCAGTTGCCATAAAGAAAGCACCAAGAATAAGACCACCACCACAGATTTCCTGTAACATATACATAGCATCAAACTGATGTCCTGGTGCGAAAAGGAATATAAGCACTGCAAATGTTCCAATGTAAGAAAGTGGAATTCTTAAAGAAATAATCTTTCTTACAACAAGATATATAGCACCGATAAGAAGACATATAACTGATGTCTCACCGATAACACCGCTTGTCTTACCAATAAACATAGTAAGAAGTGTAGGGGCTGTCTGTCCTACAACCTCTGAACCTGGCTTTAATATAGCAAGAGGTGTAGCTCCGGAATATGCATCACATACGAAGTTAGTCATTGGACCTGTATATGCAATAAGAAGGAAACATCTTGCTGCAAGTGCAGGGTTCATAAAGTTCTGACCAATTCCGCCAAACAACTGCTTAACAATAATAATTGCAAATACACAGCCAACAATCTCAAAACCAATGTTGAGAGTTGATGGAATGTTAAGTGCAATAAGAAGACCTGTAACAGCGGCACTAAGGTCCATAACTGTTATCTTCTTATGCATAAAATACTCATATACTGCTTCAGAAGCCATACACACTGCAATACCAACTATGATACGAATAAGTGCCTGGACTCCGAAGTTATAAATACCAAATATACTAGCAGGGGCTAACGCTATAAGCACGTCTCTCATAATAGTCTGAGTAGTATCCTTGCTACGTACATGTGGATTAGTTGATACGTTAAAAATCTCGCTCACTTTTAATCCTCCCTTATTTCTTTCTTCTGTTAGCCAGAACGATACTTCTCATAGCCTTAATCTGCTGTGTTAATGGTCTCTTAGCTGGACAGACATATGAACAGCTTCCGCACATTACACACTCCATACCATCAAACTTAACGAAACCAGCTTCATCGTTCTTAGCTGCAAATGAAGCAAGCTTAGCTGGAAGTAAATGACTTGGACATCCTTCACCACATCTTCCACAACGGATACATGCTGTCTCTTCAAGCTTAGATACAACATCATTCTGGAATACAAGAAGTGATGAGCTTCCCTTTATAACTGGTACATCGAGACTGTACATAGCAAATCCCATCATAGGACCACCTGATATGTACTTCTCTGGTTCGCCAACTACACCGCCGACTGCTTCAAGAAGCTGTCTGTAGTTCATACCAAGCCATACATAGAAGTTGCCTGGTTCTTTAACACCATCACCTGTAACAGTAACGATTCTCTTAGTAAGTGGCTTTCCTTCAATAACAGCCATATATATGCTGTATATTGTATCTACGTTATGTACGATACATCCTGCATCTGCTGGAAGCATAGTTGAGTTGATGCTTCTGCCTGTTGTAGCATAGATAAGACTACGCTCACCACCCTGAGGATACTTGGTCTTTAAAACCTTAACCTCGATATCTGGCTCAGAGGCAACTGCTGCCTGCATAACTTTGATAGCTTCAGGCTTATTATCCTCAATACCAATAATACCCTTAGCGTGATCAAAAATGCTTAATGCAACCTTTAAGCCGAGTACAATTTTGTCTGACTCTTCAAGAAGTCTTCTGTAATCGGATGTAAGGTATGGTTCACATTCAGCACCATTTACTATAATATAATCAATTCCTTCTGGATTCTTAGGGCTTAACTTTACGTTAGTAGGGAAGCCTGCACCACCCATACCTACTACACCTGCATCCTTAATTCTTTGTAATACTTCTTCTTTAGAAAGTTCTTCTAACTTCTTAGGAGTATACTCAACTTCCTTAAATTCTCCATCATTCTCAATGATGATTGAATTGCACTTTCCACCTGTGGCTAGCGTTCTTGGCTCTATAGCCTTAACTGTACCAGAAACAGATGAATGGATATTAGCTGATACGAATCCACCAGCCTCAGCAATCAACTGTCCAGCAAGGACGTAATCACCTTTGGCAACTACTGGAACTGCCGGCGCACCGATGTGCTGTGAAAGTGGGAAAACCATCTCTCCTACAGCAGGGAACAACTCTTTTATAGGCTTATCCTTTGATAATTCCTTGCCGTCATATGGATGTATTCCACCTTTAAATGTACACTTTCCCATGACATATTTCTCCTTATAAAATAATATATGTTATCATCCAAAGCAATGCAAAAACAGATAGACAACCATAAAACCCAAGCTTAATGATTGTGTATCTGATTTATAATAATTATGAACGATAATTAATATATTAATATAATATATCATTTATCATTAAAAATCTACTTTTTTTTGTGTATATATTCGTATATAATAAACAAAAACTGACATTTTTTTAACGTACACTTTTTGTAATCAAAGGATTTATAATTAATGAAGACTATAACTAAAACATTTAATCTAAACGATATACACAACAACGACAGCAATACTAATAATACTGCTGATAATTTTATCAATAATTCTCTCTGCAGCGAGCATACAATATTTTTTGATATTGAAACAACCGGCTTTTCGCACAAGACAAGCTTCTGTTATTTAATCGGCACTGCTTATATAAAGAATTCCATACTTACCATAATACAGTGGCTTGCCCAGTCCAAGGCTGACGAAGTGCAGGTAATAGCAAGCTTTCTTAATGCTGCCGCTTCATTTGATACACTGGTGCATTTTAATGGAGATAATTTTGACATTCCATTTATTAAAGACAGAGCCGCACACCTTAACATTCCGTACACACTTGATAAGCTCTTAAGCTATGATTTATACAAATGTGTACGCCCATTAAAGACATTACTAAAGCTTGAAAGTTGTAACCAGAAGTCTGTTGAGCAATTCCTTAACATAAGCCGTGATGATGAATTCTCTGGCGGCGAGCTTATCAAGGTATACAACGACTATGTTAAGACTGGCGAAGCTTCTTACGAAGAACTGCTTCTGCTTCATAATTATGATGATGTATACGGACTAATCCAGCTTTCATCTATAACTGCCTACAATGCTGTATTAGAAGAAAATGTAACCTATACCGGATATTCTGTTGAATATTCCGATGATACTAATAAAAATGGAGATTTAATAATTAACTATACCCTGCCCTGTGCAGTTCCCATACCCGTTATTCATCTTGATAATAATGGATATGCCATAAGAATCAATGGCAATACTATGAAAATCAAACTGCCATTAATAACTGATAATCTCAGATTATATTATAGTGATTATAAGAATTACTACTATCTTCCATACGAAGATACTGCCATTCACAAAAGTGTAGCTGCTTATGTTGATGCTGAATGTAAAGTGAAAGCAACCAGAGAAACAGCATACACTAAAAAATTCGCTTCGTTTATCAAACTGCCTTGTTACAATACAGACAGTCTCCAGACTTCTGAATATATATTCAGATATGAGTATAATGATGCTAATATATACCTTTTATACGATAAAAAAGAACTGCCTGAAGACATAATTCTTCAGGCAGTACATATACTGATTACTTTTTTCTGTAGAAAAACAACTCACTAGATTCATAACCAAGGTCTTTATAATTGATAATCTGCTCTGTATTACCAACAAATAAACAGCCGCCCTTAACTAATGAATCATTGAACTTCTTATATATCTCTAACTTGGCATCTTCTGTAAAATAGATAAGTACATTTCGGCAAACTATAAGATGACAGCTCTGAGGATATGAGTCTTTTAAAAGATTAGACTTCTTGAACTCAACGCACTTCTTAATCTCATCTGAAATCTTATAGTACTTATCTCCCATTTTTTCAAAATATTTATTCTTATACTCATCAGGAAGTCCCTTTAAGCTGTTGGCTGAATACACGCCATCTTTGGCCTTTTCAAGAACCTGGTCATCTATATCAGTAGCATATATCTTTATATCTTTAAGTGGGACTTTCTTTGCAAGCACCATTGCAAGTGAATATGGCTCATCACCTGTTGAACAAGCAGCACTCCATATCTTAAGTCTTGGTCCAAACTTCTTAATCAGGTCTGGAAGGATAATCTCATCAAGCTTCTTCCATAACGCTGGATTTCTATAGAATTCTGACACATTAATTGTAAGATAATTAACGAATTCATCAAGCATCTGGGCATCATTCTTTATCGCATTGCAATAACTGTCATAACCTGTATGCTTATTCCTTGCTATAAGTGTATCTATTCTTCTCTTCATCTGCTTTTCTTTATAAGCATTAAGGTCAATTCCTGTAAGTCCTAACACAAATTTCTTAAAATCTTCATAATCTTTAACCATATTGATATCCTCTGTTCTTTCCTGTAACATATTCCGCAGTTGTTGCAATCCCTTAGCTTTATATGGATTTTATCACACAATATTAATTGTGTCAAAATTTTATCATTATATAAAAAATATAAAAACATTACATAAAATATCTAATTACCATATCCAATTAAGCTTACCATTATATTCAATTTTACAATATTCTGGATTTTACAACTCATTCTGCCAATATTGAATTTGCCAATATATTAAACATCGTATTAGACATATATAATTAATTACATTATAATAAACATTAATTTACCATATCAATTTCAATCTAAGCACAATTAGCACATATGCACTAATTTATAAAATAAAAGGAATTAACACAATGAACGAAGAACAGCTTTTAAAAAGAAAAATAATAGATACTGCCAATCAGGCTTTCAACCACAATATATATACTTACACTAATTTTTTAAGTATAAATGAACTGTCGTATGTCAACAAAATGAGCAACGAATTATCATTTATACCATATGATGAATGGGGTGGCAATCCTGTATGTGAACGCAAAATAATACGTTTCGGCTCTGAGGAACTCTATGGCTATGATGCCGGTTACCCTATCTCAACTATCCGAATAAGCCCATTATCCGTCAAATTTGCTGAACAGCTTAACCACCGTGATTACCTTGGTGCAATTATGAACCTTGGAATTGAACGCGAACTAGTCGGTGACATTATAATTAAAGTGCCTGATGCTTATGTATACTGCCTTTCGCACATAGCTGATTATATATGTGATAATCTGGACTCTATTAAACACACACACATAAGATGTACAATATGCACTGATGAGATTGAAGCAATCAAACCAGAACTTGAAGAGATACGAATAATTGCTGCTTCTAAGCGGATTGATGCAGTTGTTGCTTCCCTCACCAGATTATCACGCAGTAATTCCAATGAGCTATTTACGTCCAAGAAAATATTCCTCAATGGAATATGTACCGAGAATAAAAGCCAGAACTTAAAGAAAGATGATGTACTTGTAATCCGTGGACATGGAAAGTATATCTTTATAGGTGATGAAGCCGAAACCCGCAAAGGACGAAGCTATCTGACACTTATGCAATATAAGTAATTATTCTTCTAATATAATTCGCACCCCAGATTTTGACAGAAAGCTTAAGGAAATTTAAGGAAATTTAACAAGAGCTGTACACCAACATTGTATATATACTTTCTACCAGTTCTACCCGGCATAGAAAGTATATATCACACTAAGGTGTACAGCTCTTATATTATCAAATATTAAGTTACAGCCAATCATCAGAACATCTGACAATTAATTATTAAATTATTCTTCTGTAGCCTCTTCCTGTGGTTCTGCATCATCTAATAATGCTTTCATACTAAGGCTGATCTTCTTGTCAGCTTCGTTAAGGTCTACAACCTTAGCTTCAATTTCCTGACCAATCTTTAATACATCTTCTGGCTTGTTGATGTGTTCCTTAGAAATCTGTGATACGTGAAGTAAAGCATCAATGCCGTCTTCAAGCTGAACAAAAGCACCAAAGTCAGTCATTCTTGCTACCTTACCAGTAACAACATTACCTACAGCATACTTTGTTGAAGCATCATTCCAAGGGTTCTGGTCTGGATATTTAACTGAAAGTGCAATCTTGTCACCATTGATTTCCTTGATGAAGCACTTAACTGAATCGCCAACCTTATATACCTTCTTAGGGTTCTCTGTTCTTCCCCAAGACATCTCTGAAATATGAAGAAGTCCGTCTACACCACCAAGGTCAATGAATGCACCAAAATCTGTTACATTCTTAACTGTACCTTCGATTGTATCTCCTTCTTTAATCTTAGAAAGAAGTTCTTCCTGAGCTGCCTTCTTCTTAGCTACGATAAGCTGCTTGCAGTCACCAATCACCTTTCTGTTCTTTGGATCATATTCTGTTAATACAAATGTAATCTCCTTACCATTGTATTCTGAGAAATCCTTAACATAAGAATCTGATACAAGGCTTGCTGGAATGAAGATTCTTGTCTCATCAACAACAACTTCAAGACCACCCTTAATAACTCTTGATACATTAGCTGTTATAGCTTCTTTGTTATTAAATGCTTCTTCAAGTCTCTTGCTTCCACTCTCTGCAACAAGCTTTCTATATGTAAGAAGAACCTGTCCTTCTCCATCATTAAGCTTAAGCACCTTTGCCTTCATCTCATCTCCAACAGAAACAACTGTTGTTAAATCGATACCTGGTGTTGATGAATATTCACTTCTTGTGATAATTCCATCGTGCTTATAGCCTATGTTAAGAACGATATGGTCTTCTTTAACTGCTATTACAGTGCCATCAACAACTTCTCCTGTATGAATTTCCTTCCACTCTTCGTTAGCTAACATCTCTGCAAAATTCTCTGACATTAGTATAAACCTCCTCAATGATATTGTTCGGGGTCGATGCCCCAGCTGTAATACCTATGCTGTCTATGAATCTTAAATCGTTAAGATTAAGATCTCTTAGAGTTTGAATGTAAAATGTATCCTCACATTCGCCTTTACAAATCTCATACAGTTTTCTCGTATTGGAACTACTCTTGTCACCAATGACAATCATCGCACTAACTTTCCGTGCAATATTCCTTGCCTCTGTCTGACGTTCTTCCGTGGCATTACAAATAGTATTTTTAATGGTAATATTGTAACTCTTTTTGTTGATAATTTCAACTAATTCTTGAAATTTATTGTAATTAAATGTCGTTTGGGATACAACAACCACTTCTTTTGCCCTGTCAAGCTCAAGATTTTGTGCTTTTTCGATAGAATCCACTATATATACAGGACTTACTGACCACCCTTTAATGCCCTCAACTTCCGGGTGTTTCTCATTGCCTATTATTACAATCTGCTTTCCTGCCTTGCTTTCCTGTTCGACTATCCTGTGTATTTTAAGAACAAATGGACAGGTTGCATCTACAACTTCATAATTCTTTGCCTTTATGCTCTCATATACATTTTTAGATACACCGTGCGACCTTATTATGACAGTAGCATTATCAATACCATCAAGCTGTGCTACATCTGATATTGCCTTGACCCCTTTGCTTTCAAGATCCTTTACAACTTCATCATTATGTATGATAGGTCCGTATGTGTATACATTTTCCATTCCTGTTCTTTCATACACCGTATCCACCGCACGGTGAACCCCAAAGCAGAAACCAGCAGATTTGGCAAGTATAACCTCTGCTTCTTTCATATATCCTCCAAATTACTATACCGTTTTATTAATAACTGCCTTGATAGCTTCCACTACCTCGTCAATTCCCATATCAGAACTGTCTACAAGGACTGCATCATCGGCCTGCTTTAATGGAGAAATGTCCCTGTGCATATCCTGATAATCTCTCTGTTCAATATCCTCTTTTATCTTCTGTAAATCACATTCTTCACCCTTTGCCTTAAGTTCGTCATATCTTCTTCTGGCTCTGGCATCAGAACTTGCAGTAAGATATATCTTTACATTGGCATCTGGAAGAACTGTTGTGCCAATATCACGTCCATCCATAACAACATTTTCTGCTGCCGCAAGCTCTCTTTGCAAATCAACAAGCTTGCTTCTTACAGCCTTATACTTAGATGTCTTTGAAGCCATATTGCCTGTTGCCTCAGTTCTTAAAAGACTGGTTACATTCTCGCCATTAAGGATAACCTGCTGTTCGCCGTCTTTATATTCTATTGTTATCTTTACATTATCGACTGCCGCATTAATCGCAGCTTCATCTGCGGGGTCAATATTATTCTGGTTAAAATATACCGCCATTGCCCTGTACATAGCACCGGTATCTACATATATATAACCCATCTGCTTAGATATAAGCTTTGCTATTGTACTCTTGCCAGCTCCTGCCGGTCCATCAATTGCTACTGAATAAGACATAATAATCCTCTTTTCTGCCTGTGTTATAAAACACGCTGGCATTATTTAATTATTCAAATGCATTGCTGCAGCATACGCACTCGACCACGCTACCTGCAAGTTAAAACCGCCTGTAACCGCATCTACATCAAGCACCTCTCCTGCAAAATACACATTTTTAACTAACTTTGACTCCATAGTTGTCGGATTGATTTCTTTAACATCAACACCGCCCTGTGTAATTATAGCTTCATTAAAGCCTCTTGTACCGGTTATTGTCATTTCAAAATGCTTTAACAGATGTACAAGCCTTAATCTTTCTTCCCTTGTTATCTCATTAACCTGTTTATCTTTATTGATATCACTGAGCCTTACTATAACAGGGATAAGTTTCTTAGGAAGCAGCTTATCAAGTGAATTACGGAAGGTTTTATTCTTTTCCTCTGAGAAATCCCTAAGAACTCTCTCATCAAGCTGTTCCTCTGATAAAGCTGGCTTTAAATCTATCACAAGCTTAAGCGGTCTTTTTCTTAATATTGCTGTTGTATAACTGCTCGCACTAAGAATAACTGGCCCGCTCACACCAAAATGCGTAAATAGCATTTCACCAAAGTCACTATACAGCTCTTTACGGCTGTCACCCATACTGTCATATATGCTTATTGCTATATTCTTAAGGCTCAGTCCCATAAGCTCTGAAGCCCATTCTTCTCTTACTGTGAGAGGAACTAATGCCGGTATAATAGGTGTAACATTATGTGAAAGTGCCTTTGCAAATCTATAGCCATCGCCTGTTGAACCAGTGCTTGAATAAGAATTACCACCTGTTGCTATAATGCAGGAATCAGCTTTTATAACCTGCTTTCTGCCAGTAGATAACTCCTTAACTTCAACACTTACAAACTGCGATATATATTCTGGATCTTTTTTCTTAGATTTATGTTCTTTTTTCTTGGATTTATACTTTTTTTCAAGTTTTACACTATCATTTGCTATATTCTCTGATACTGCATTGCAAGATACTATTTTCCCTGACACTGCATTTTCTGATACTACATTCTCTGATAATTCCCTGGCTGTAACATCAACAACCTCTGTGCTAAGCATAATATCCACTTTGCATTTTCTTAATTCTCTTGCCAATGTGCCGATTACATCTGATGAATGGTCTGACTCTGGAAAACAGCGGTTACCTCGTTCTATTTTAAACTTAAGTCCAAGTTCATCAAAGAATCCCATTACATCATAATTAGAAAAGCCTTTAAATGAACTGTACATAAATTTAGGGTTGGTTACAACACTATTTTTAATGTCGTCCTCATCACCAGCATTAGTAAAATTACAGCGGCCTTTTCCTGTTATAAAAAGCTTCTTTCCAAGCTTATCATTCTTTTCTATAAGAGTTACTGTGTGTCCATTTCTGGCGGCTATAATAGAAGCCATCATACCTGCCGCCCCGCCTCCAATAACTACAACTTTACTCATAGGAAACCTCTCTATCCTCTTTATTCCTGAACCAAAAGTTCTTTGAAATATGGTAACTCAAGTGCCCAATCACAGAATGTATGCCATTCTGCAAGCTTATGGTTTCTTCTTGAATAATACATTCCTGCAAGATTTTCATAATTAAATGTGCAGGTACGCATCTGATTATAGCTTTCTGGAAGCAACTGAATCATACTATACCAAAGGTCTTTATCCTTAGTTTCTATGAACTTCTGGCGTATTGTTTCAAGAAAATCTATATTCTTCTGCATCATATGTAACGCCTCAGAAGTACAATGGTCAACGCTGAAATCTTCCATTTCAAATGACTTGCTGTGGATTTTATGCATTGTACTTGTTGAATTGGCAACTGTTCCA
>OHDR01000910.1_pt1 | contig 11036 bp, 7 predicted proteins | sample 1567001 | NCBI WGS metagenome assembly OHDR01 (sample SAMEA3879553, study PRJEB24766) | human gut metagenome | biome: human-associated habitat; feature: feces | place: USA | collected 1985/1987 | reverse complement strand
CCCGCCGCTCCCACGCCGGGTCCCTCGAAGGCGAGATCACCCGCATCGTGGAGCGCAGCCGCAAGCAATACGTGGGCACGGCCGACGTGAGCGACCACGCCATCTTCGTCAAGATGGATCCCCGGCGCATGCCGATGGACGTCTATCTCTCCAAGCGGGACAACCCTAACGTACAGCACGGCGACAAAGTCGTGATCCGCATCACGGACTGGGCGCTGGGTTCCAAAAGCCCCGCCGGAGAGCTGGTCGAGGTATTGGGCCGCGCCGGAGAGAACAATACCGAGATGCACGCCATCCTGGCCGAATACGGCCTGCCCTACCATTTCGAGCAAAAGGTCGAAGATGCGGCCCAGGCCATTCCTTCGACGATCACCAAAGCCGATTACGCCGCCCGGCGCGACTTCCGCAAGATAACGACCTTCACCATCGACCCGGCGGATGCCAAGGACTTCGACGACGCCCTCTCGATCCGCAAGATCGAAGACGGCGTATGGGAGGTGGGCGTACATATCGCCGACGTGACCCACTACGTTCAACCCCGCTCGGTGATCGACACCGAAGCCGAGGAGCGCGGCACGTCGGTCTATCTGGTCGATCGCACGATCCCGATGCTGCCCGAAAAATTGAGCAACGAGCTTTGCTCGCTGCGCCCCGACGAAGAGAGCCTCTGCTTCTCGGCGGTCTTCACGCTCAACGAGGAGGCCGAGGTGCTGGACAAATGGTTCGGCCGCACGGTCATCCACTCCGACCGCCGCTTCACCTACGAGGAGGCGCAGCAGATCATCGAAACCGGCAAGGGCGACTTCGCCGAAGAGGTGCTGACGCTCAACCGTCTGGCACAGCGGATGCGCAAAACACGCTTCAAGCACGGAGCCGTGAGCTTCCAGCGCGAAGAGGCCAAGTTCAAACTCGACGCCGAAGGCAAACCCCTGAGCGTCTATTTCAAGGAGCAAAAGGAGGCCAACCAGCTCATCGAAGAGTTCATGCTGCTGGCCAACAAACAGGTCGCCGAATTCTGCGGACATCACAAAGTGAACGGCCGTGCCGTGCGGCGCACGATGGTTTACCGCGTACACGACGTTCCGAACGAGGAGAAGCTCGAAAAATTCCGGACCTTCGTTCTGCGCTTCGGCTACGTATTCAAGGCCGACAAGGGACGCGCCGTGGCCAAGGAGATGAACAAGCTGCTGGGACAGGCCAAAGGACGCATCGAGGAGAACGTCATTTCGAACCTCGCCGTACGTGCGATGTCCAAGGCTTTCTACTCGACCGATAACATCGGTCATTACGGCCTCGCTTTCCCCTACTACACGCATTTCACCTCGCCGATCCGCCGCTACCCGGACATGATGGTCCACCGGCTGCTGGCCCGCTACCTCGAAGGAGGCAAATCGGCCGACCGCGACACCTTCGAGAAACTCTGCGTACACGCCTCGGAGCGGGAAGTGATCGCTGCCGAAGCCGAACGCGCCTCGATCAAGTACAAAATGGTGGAGTTCATGCAGGATAAAATCGGCCAGTTCTTCGACGGCCATATCTCGGGCATGAGCGACTGGGGCATGTACGTCGAGCTGGACGAAACTCACATCGAAGGCATGGTTTCGCTGCGGGAAATGGAGGACGACCTCTACCAGTTCGACGAGAACCGCTACGAGGTCTATGGACGCCGCAAAGGACGGGTCTTCACCTTGGGCGATGCCGTGCGCATCCGCGTCAAGCGGGCCGATCTGCAACGCCGTCAGCTCGATTTCGAACTGGTGCACGATGCGGCGGCCGACTCCCGCGAGAACGACGTAAAGGGGCACGCAGCGATTCCGGTACGCCGCCAAAGCACGTCCCGACCGGGTAAGGGCGGCAAAACGTCCCGCAAAGGGGGCAAAAAAGGATCGAAGCGATGATCCGGGAACAGACGCAGCGAACCGCCGGAACCGGCCCCAACCGTGCGGAAGAGATATACGAAAAATGTCTGAAGCGTGATCCCCTCACGGCGGAGGAGGCGTATTGGCTTTACGAACAGGCCCCCCTGCAGGAGCTGGCTCTCACGGCTGACCGCGTGCGCCGTGCCGTAGTGCCCGACCTGGAGGTCGTGACCTGGCAGATCGACCGCAACGTGAACATCACCAACGTCTGCATTTCGGGCTGCCACTTCTGCAATTTCCACTGCAAACCCCACCAGACGGAGCGGGCTTTCATCACTACGCTGGATGAATACAAGGAGAAAATCGAGCGGATGCTCGCCCTCGGCGGCGACCAGTTGCTGCTGCAGGGCGGTCTACACCCGAAGCTGGGGATCGATTTCTACGAGGAGCTCTTCTCGACACTCAAGAGCCTCTATCCGCAGGTACGCCTGCACGCCCTCGGAGCGCCCGAAGTGGCGCACATCGCCCGCATCAGCGGCCTCACCACGCTCGACACCCTGAAACGGCTGATCGCCGCCGGATTGGACTCCCTGCCGGGTGCCGGGGCCGAGATCCTCGATCCCGGCGTGCGGAAAGCCATCTCGCCCGCCAAACCTTCGGTCGAGGAGTGGATCCAGGTGATGCACGAAGCCCACTGCCTCAACCTGCCGACCTCGGCGACGATGATGTACGGCCATGTAGAAACATCCCGTCAGCGTGTGGACCACCTGCTGCGCATCCACGACCTGCAGGCCCGCTGTCCCGAAGGACATTACGGCTTTCTGGCCTTCATCCCTTGGATTTTTCGCTCGTCGGGCACCGAATTGGAGCGGCAGGGAGTTGCAACCCGCTTTTCACCATTGGAATACATTCGCATAATCGCCGTCAGCCGACTGGTTCTGAACAACATCCGCAACATCCAGGCTTCGTGGCTCACCGTCGGCAAGGCCACCGCTCAGGTAGCGCTGCACAGCGGCGCCAACGACATGGGTTCGATCATGATCGAGGAGAACGTCGTTTCTTCGGCCGGGGCGCACAACCAGTTCGATGCCGCAGGCATCCAACAAGCGATCCGCGAGGCGGGCTTCACGCCTCGTCTGCGGGACCAGCTTTACCGAATGCGGTAACGATCCCCATGCGGCAAGCCATATCAACTGAAGAGGGGTATTTCCCTGCACGAAAAAAAGCCGGAAAATTCCGGCTTTTTTATTCGGAACGAATTTTGAACTCTACCCGACGATTATAACCAACTCCCTATGACGGCATATTTACGGCCTGCTCTTCGACAGACAAGATTCTTCTCTCGATCCGGACTTACACGACATCTCGGACTTCTATACCGGACCGTACAGCCGACTATTGTGCTGTTCCTGCTTGTACTCGCCCTAACGGGCTGCCTTTCCGAAGAGATCCCGACGGAAAAGGAAACCACGCTCGTCCGCGTCGGAGAGGAGGCCCCTCACTTCACGGTCGGAATGCTCGACGACACAGCGATCACCCTGTCCGACCTGCAAGGCAACGTGGTGTTGCTTACCTTCTTCTCCACGTGGTGCCCGACCTGCCGGAAACAAATGCAGCAGATGCAAACCCAAATCGTCGATCGCTTTGCTGACCGGAAATTTCGCTTCCTTCCAATCAATCGAGGCGAAACGCAGCAGACCGTTCAAGAATTCTGCCGCGAGCTGGGAATCGCATTCTCCGTAGGTCTGGATCCCGACATGTCAATCTACTCGCTCTACGCCACCCGATACGTTCCCCGCAACTTTATCATCAGTCCCGATGGCAAAATCCTGCTCTCCGAAACCGACTACGACGCAACAATACAACGCCTGCTGATCGAGCAAATCGAACAAGCGCTCCAAACAACAGAATAAAGCAGCATACCCAACAAAGCCGACCGCACAAAACAGCCGTCTATGACTGACACGACCGGATTCCAAAGACACCCCGGAATTCCAACGGTTTCCACCCCGTAACCGTCCGATCTGCCGGGACACAGCAACATTGCCGAACCCCGCAATTTACTCCGCCTCGAATCGAACCGTCCCCTCTCATGCCTTCTCCAAAACCCCTCCACACACACCCTCTTCCTCACAAAACACAAACAGGCGGAGCTTGCAGAAGCTCCGCCTGTTCTTTCGAAATCCGGGATTTCGATTACTTCATCAGACCGGTTACCAGGAAGGTGATCGCCACGGTCAAAATACCGTACAACTCCGGGAAAGCGGCGAGGATCAGGGTTTTGGTACCCACGTCATGACCGTTACCTACGGCAGCGATACCGTTGGCGCAAAGCTGGCCCTGACGATACGACGAGAAAAAGTTCACCAGGCCGACCAAGATACCCAAACCGAAGATAGCGGCCGCCTGCAGCATCGTAACCGAATCGGTCAGGTAATTCATGATAAGGAAGAGCGAGGCAAAGCCATAAAGACCCTGCGAAGCGGGCAGACCCGACAGGATGATGTAGTTACCGAAGGCATTCGGGTTCTTCTTCATCGCACCGACTGCGGCGTTGCCCGCGATGGTAGTGCCGTAGCAACTGCCTACGGCCGCCAGAGTAAACATGATGGCCATACCGAGATAGCCCAACGTAATAGGTTCCATAAATCGAATTTTGTTTTAGTTGTTAATATTGATTATCATTTAGTTTATTCGTTTTTCAACGGGGTGAAGACGCGCGTTGCGGCCTCGAACCCGGCGTTCTTGTAGAACTCCACGAACGTCAGACGCAGCGGATGCACCACCGACGAGAGAACGCACATGAAGAGGTTGATGCCGTGTCCCAGCAGCAGGATCAGCAACATCACGAGCTGCTTCACGACCGGAATATCGGGACTCATACCAACGGCCAACTGGTTGAAGACCATCGCCAGAATACCACCCGAAAGGCCGATGGCGAACAGACGGATGTACGACAGCAGATCGCCCACCAGCCCCGACACATTATTATAGGTATTCCAGATACCGAGTCCGAAGTTCACGAAGATATTCTTGCCCGGCGAATTGAAGAAGAACATCAGCACCAGGCCGACGCCCAGGATCACCAGATAAGCGACCGAATGGAACGTGAAGCCCACGCTTTCGGGCAACAGGAACGCAGCGGCACTATCGACCAGCACGATGATCCAGCCGATCAGCCCCAGCGCATAGCGCAGGCCGAAGCTGTGGGCCGTGACATAAGCGTTGATCATCATGGCGAAAAGCACCTGCACGGCACCCAGTCCGATCGAAAGCGGGAAGAGGATGTCCGGTGTCAGCAGGTGATCGCGCAGGCTGCCCAGCCACTCCCATTCGGAAAGCTGCAATCCGAAAAACGAGCCCGACATCAGGCCGAAGACCATGCCCGAAAATCCGCACAGCATCGTCAGCATACCGATCTCCTTCATGGCTGAACTCCCCTTCTTGCGACCCAGCATCACTGCGGCCAAACCGCCCAGCATGATGACCAGTCCGTAACCGCCCTCGGCCATACAGAAGCCGAAGAAGATCATATAGAAAGGCGCGAAGAAGCGTGTCAAATCGATCGTGCCGTATTTGGGCAGCGCATACATCGCGCCGATCACCTCGAACAGATGGGCGAAGGGACGGTTGCGCAGCTTCACCGGGGTATTGTCCTCGGGGGTCGGCGTACTCTTCAGGAAAATCAGATTGGGGTATTCGGCCAGCAGAGCATCTACCTTCGCGGAATCGGACTCCTCGGCCCACCCCTCCAGAATAACCAGCGTACCGTCGGCTTCAGGCTGCGCAGTATTCTTCACGCGAATCTCTTCCAACTTCCGCTTGAGCTCGATCCCATGCCGGCGGATCGCCTCCACCGAAAGAGCCGCACGGGAAAATTCCCGATCCAGCTCCGCGAGCTTCCTGCGAGCCTCGGCGATCTGGGCTTCGGCCTGACGACAGTCCATCGTCGGCGCCTTGACCTCCTGCGCATCGAGCACCACCTCCTCGCCCGGCCGGGTCACGACCACGAAGTAATCGAAGGTTTCACCCTCGTGCACCAGAGCGATCGTATAACGCTCCGACCACGCCTCGATATCCTTCTCGTAAGCCGCACGGCTGGTGAAGAAATAGCGCAACACCACGGGACGCAGCTCGTCGGCGGTTTTCTGCAAGCGTGCGATCTCCGAACGGAGCGCCGCTGCCTGCTGCGTAGCGGCCATGTAGCGGTCGAAAGCCTCGCCGCCGTCGGCGATGGGCTGCTCGTCCTTGACAAAGCGCTCGTCCTCCAAGAATCGTTTCAGGGTCTCGACTGCCTTGTGATGGTTGTCGATCGTAAGCAGCAGCTGACGGTCTTCGTCCGAAGGCTCCCATCCCGTAGTGGTAATATCGACCAGCCCCAGGCCGCGCAGCTTCTCGATGAAGTCGCTGCTCTGACCCGCATAGAGTACCAGGTCGTATTTCGACATTCTCGCTATCATAACATCGCGCCCTCCCCGGCTTGCTGTTGTTTGGTTTTCACGATCTTCTGGGCCGACTTGGAGAGGTTCTCCTCATCCTCCATGAAGCGTTTGATCTTGCGTATGGCATCCTCGTACCCGGGTATCTGCACCTTTTCGTAGAGGTTTACCTTCTGAGTAGTCTTGCGGCGTGCGAAATCCAGCAACTCCATCTTGCGGTTGAACACCTCGAACTCGATACCCAGGCGCGCGAGGCGCTTGAGAATATCGACTCCGTCGGCGAACCACACGGGAGCCGAGAAGAGGTCGTAATCCTTCTCCTCGAAACGGATGTCCTGCAACACCGGCGTACGCACGCCCGCGATCTTCTGCTCCGCAAGATCGACGTCGGCGATGCGCAGCAGGTCCGCATCGAACTCACCCCACAGGGAAACCATGTAGTCGTACTGCGCCGTAAGCGCGTCCAACTGCCGTCGGAAATCCTGTGCGGTGTCCTTCGCCTTCTTCACTTCGGAACGCAGGGCCGACTCCTTACTCTTGATCGTAGGGAGCGCCTTCTGCCGCATTTTCAGCTGTTTTCCGAGTTCGCCCAGCGAGGTCTTGTTATATTGGAATTTTATAGCCATTCTGTTTGAGTTGAATTGCTCTACTCGGTTTTAGGCCAGTATTTCTCCACCAGTTCGCTCTTGATAGCCACCTCTTCCTTCGAGAAGTATTTGGCGAAGAGCTCCCACGCCGTGTCGAGCATCTGCGTAATTTCGATATTGACGTCGATCGCCAGCAGTTTCTCCGAATAGTCGTAAGCGAACTTGAGCGCACGCTCGTCGTAGTCCGAAAGGTCGAAGCCGTTCTCCAGTTTGGTCTTGGCATTGGCCGCATCGGCGTAGAGACGCACGGCGGCGTTCATCACCTGCGGATGATCCTCGCGGGTCTTCTTGCCGATCACCAACTGTTTCAGACGCGACAGCGAACGGAACGGATCGACGATAACCTTACCCGTGTCCGAATCGTTGCGCAGGAACAACTGACCCTCGGTGATGTAACCCGTATTGTCGGGGATGGCGTGCGTGATGTCGCCGCCCGAAAGGGTCGTCACCGCGATAATGGTGATCGAGCCGCCGTTGGGCAACTGCACGGCCTTCTCGTAGATCTTCGCCAGGTCGGAGTAGAGCGAACCGGGCATCGAGTCCTTCGAAGGAATCTGATCCATACGGTTCGATACGATGGCCAGCGCATCGGCGTAAAGGGTCATGTCCGTCAGCAGCACCAGCACCTTTTCACCCTTATCGACGGCGAAATATTCGGCGGCGGTCAAGGCCATGTCCGGCACGAGCAGACGCTCCACCGGGGGATTCTCCGTGGTATTGACGAACGAAACGATGCGATCGAGCGCACCGGCGTTTTCGAACACCTGCTTGAAGTAGAGGAAGTCGTCGTTCGACAGACCCATGCCGCCCAGGATGATCTTGTCGGCCTTGGCACGCAGGGCCACATTGGCCATCACGGCGTTATAGGGCTGATCCGGATCGGCGAAGAAAGGAATCTTCTGGCCCGTCACGATCGTATTATTGAGGTCGATGCCGGCGATACCCGTGGCGATCAGCTCCGACGGCTGGATGCGGCGGAACGGATTCACCGTCGGACCGCCGATTTCGCGGGCTTCGCCCTCGATCTGCTCGCCGCCCTCGATAGGCTCGCCGTAGGCGTTGAAGAAACGGCCCGCCAGGTTATCCGAAACGCGCAGCTTCGGGGGTTCGCCGTGGAAAATTACCTCCGAATCGGTGGTAATACCCTCCGTGCCCGCGAAAACCTGCAAAGTCACCTGGTCGCCCATAATCTTCACCACCTGGGCCAACTTGCCGCCCACGGTGGCCAGCTCGTCATTACCCACGCCTTCGGCACGCAGCGTCACGGTCGCCTTGGTAATGTTTTCAATCTTGGTATATATCTTCTGAAATGCTCGTGTTGTCATACCGCGCCTTATTTGGATTCTTTTTCACTCACTGTTTTCTCGATCTGACGGCGGTAGTCCTCGAATTTCTCCGATTTCCACTCCGAATAGTTCATCTGACGGAAGAGGTTGATCAGGCCCTTGAAGAACGATGCGCACTCCTCGAAACCGGTGAACCCGAACTCCCGGTCGCAGATGTCGAGCACCATCTCGTACATCATCTTCTGGCGTTCGATCGGGCAGTTGGCGTCGATCTCGTCGAAGGCGTCCTGCTGCAAGATCACGAAGTCGATCAGCTCCGACTTCCAGAACCGCTCGTGGTACTCCACCGGCACACCGTCGTCACCCAGGATGTTGATCTGGTCGTTGGCCTCCTTACCGCGCTGCACGAGCGTCTTGCCCGTATAAACCTTATCCACCCAGCCCTTTTCGATGCGGGTGTCGAGGTACTCCTCAATCTCGGGATATTCGAGGTATTTCGAGTAGGACTCCAGCGGGTCGATAGCCGGGTAACGCTTCGAATCGGCGCGGCCCTGCGAAAGGGCGTAGAAACAGCGGGCGGCTTTCTTCGTCGATTCGGTCACCGGCTCCTTGAGGTTACCGCCGGCAGGCGACACCGTACCCAGGAAGGTCACCGAACCCGTCTTGCCGTTGCTCAGCTTGACCAGACCAGCCCGCGCATAGAAGTTCGAAATGATCGCCGAAAGATCGACCGGGAAGGCGTCCTGGCCCGGAAGCTCCTCCAAACGGTTGGACATCTCGCGCAGCGCCTGCGCCCAACGCGAAGTCGAGTCGGCCATAACGAGCACCTTGAGGCCCATCGAACGGTAGTACTCGCCGATGGTCATACCCGTATAAACGGACGCCTCACGCGCCGCGACGGGCATGTTCGAAGTATTGCAGATGATGATGGTACGTTCCATGAGCTTGTGACCCGTGCGGGGATCGACCAGCTCGGGGAACTCCTTAAAGATCTCGACCACCTCGTTGGCACGCTCGCCGCAGGCCACGATGATAATTACGTCGGCATCGGCCTGCTTCGAAATCGCATGCTGGAGCACCGTCTTGCCCGCACCGAAAGGCCCGGGGATGAAGCCCGTACCGCCCTCGGCCAGCGGGTTGAAAGTGTCGATGGCCCGCACGCCCGTCTCCATGACGCGCGAGGGGCGCGGCTTCTCCCGGTAACAGCGCACGGCCTGCTTCACGGGCCACCGCTGAACCATCGTAATATCGTGATCCCGGCCATCGGCATCGGTGATGACGGCGATCGTGTCCGTAACCTTGTACTCTCCGGTGGGCACGACGCTCTTGACCGTATAGGTTCCCTCCATCGTGAAGGGTACCATGATCTTGTGCTCGACCCACTCCTCCTTGACCTGGCCCAGCCACGATGCGGCCGAAACCTTGTCGCCGGGCTTAGCCAGCGGCTTGAACTCCCACTTCTTCTCGAAGTCGATAGGGTCGGTGATCGAACCGCGCGCGATGAACAGACCGTCCATCTTCTCCAGGTCGTTCTGCAGACCGTCGTAGTTGCGCGAAAGAAGACCGGGAGCGAGCGTCGCTTCCAGCATGTGACCCTCGAATTCGACCTTTTCGCCGATCTTCAGTCCGCGGGTCGAGTCGAAAACCTGCACGTAGGCATTGTCGCCCACGACCTTGATGACCTCGGCCATCATCTTGGTATCCCCGCAGTAAACGTGACAGATTTCGTTCTGGCCGACAGGGCCGTCCGCCTTCACGATCACGATGTTCGAGATGATACCGTTTACTCGTCCTGTTGTTTTCATTATCTGTTTTATTGTTTATTGATCAAATCCTTGCCGTCCAGACTGGTCATCAGGCGGTGCAGCATTTCGCGCCCCTGCTTGTCGTCCAAACGGGTCCAGCGCGCCACGATGTTCACCTTCACCAGGTAAGCCAGCAGCGCGTTGATGTCGAAATAATCGAAAGTGGAAAGCTCCTCGGCCTGGTTCCAGCGGATCGCGTCGATCTTGCGCTCCTTCTCCACCAGGTTGGTTTCGTCGTTCACGGCAGCGATCACCGCCTCCAGATAGGGGACATCGCCCCGCAAGCCGAAATCGGCGGCCGACGAGCGTTTGAGCTGCTGCGAAGTTTCATCCCCGCCCACGACAGACTGCTCGGCCGAACGTCCCGTAACGCGGGCTACGACGGCGGCAGAGATGTTGCGCAGGTTGCGGTCGAAATCGGCCCACTGGCGCAGGAAACGGCTTTTGGAGTGGGCGCACTCGTCGTAGTAGGCCGAGAAAAGAGCGTTCTCGAACGATCGGTCGGTGTCGATCCCGTCCTCGTTGTCGGCATCTTCATCGACGATGGCCGAATAGGAACGGACCACGGTCGCCATACGCGCCGGAAGCCGGTCGGGGTTCTTGGTCTGCTCCTCGATCTCTTCCCGCGAGAGGTTGCCCAGCGGGTTGTGCGCCGTGCGTCCCTTGCGGAAATTAACCAGGTTCTCGCAGTCGTAGTAACCGTAAAGCAGGCGCACGCAACGTGCGTCGCGGGCGGAAACCCCTTCGAGAATCTCCTCGATGATCGCCCGGGCGTTGAAGCCCTTGGTATCGGCATCGAGCGAATACTCCCGCAATCCGGCTACCAAACAGTAGTAATTCTTGTCGAACATGGCGCCCGGCTTAAGCGTTATACAGCATTTTATAGACCTTGTCGCGCAGGTACTCCTTCAACAGAGCGTCGAAATCCTGGTCCGAAAACGAAATGTAGTAGCCGCCGTCTTTGGCACCCACCTTGAATCCCGTCCTGACCTCCTTCGAA
>OHDR01000891.1_pt1 | contig 11207 bp, 7 predicted proteins | sample 1567001 | NCBI WGS metagenome assembly OHDR01 (sample SAMEA3879553, study PRJEB24766) | human gut metagenome | biome: human-associated habitat; feature: feces | place: USA | collected 1985/1987 | reverse complement strand
TGCTTCCACAACAGAGATATATGCATCGTGCAGGGCAATATATTTTCCAACTAATGCAATTTTTACTTCTTTATTTGGATGACGGAGTGCATCTACCATTGCTTCCCAGTCTTTTAAATCAGGTTCTGGGCAAGCTAAATGTAAAGCTTCACAGGCAACTTTTGCAAGATTCTCTTTTTCCATTGCAAGTGGTGCCTCATATAAGTATTCCACATCAAGGTTCTGCAACACATGACTGTTTGGCACGTTACAGAACAGAGCGATTTTATCTTTTAAACTCTGATCTAATTCGTGCTCGGAACGGCAAACGATAATATCAGGCTGGATACCCATTCCCTGTAATTCTTTTACGGAAGCCTGTGTCGGTTTTGTTTTCATTTCCTGAGATGCTCTTAAATAAGGAATCAGAGTAACATGGATCAGAATAACATTTTCTGCTCCGCGCTCATGTTGAAACTGACGGATGGATTCAAGGAAAGGCTGGCTTTCAATATCACCAACAGTTCCACCGACCTCAATGATAGCAATCTCAGTATCTGTTGCAGCCGGATTACGGTAAAAACGGCTCTTGATCTCATTTGTAATATGAGGGATTACCTGAACAGTTCCTCCGCCGAAATCTCCGCGGCGTTCTTTCTGAAGAACGGACCAGTAGATCTTTCCTGTTGTAACATTGGAATTCTTTGTCAGGCTTTCATCGATAAATCTTTCGTAATGACCAAGGTCAAGGTCAGTTTCTGCACCGTCATCCGTAACGAAAACCTCTCCGTGCTGTACCGGGTTCATTGTACCTGGGTCGATATTGATGTAAGGATCGAATTTCTGCATAGTTACAGTGTAACCACGCGCTTTCAAAAGTCGTCCCAAAGATGCAGCTGTAATTCCTTTTCCAAGACCGGATACAACTCCGCCTGTAACAAATACATATTTTACTGCCATAGTGTCTTTCCTCCTCCGTGAATAGTTGTTATCAAAAAAAATACTTTCCAAGTATACACCTATTCAGAAAAAAATTACAATACTTTTTTGATAAAAACATAGAAAAAAGATGGGATGAAGTGATTTTGACGAAGTAATGTAAAGAAGGAAGGCGAAAAAGCTTTGTAAAATGGGAGAAATGCAGAAAAAAACCTCTCAGACAGCAGGTGGTTATACCTGAAACCGCAGAGAGGTTTTTGTGATATCTTTCTGTATTGGTAAGGATTTGTCTTTAGCTTAAAATCTGACGTTCGTTCACAGCTTCACTTGTGAGCTGTACACCAAGTTTTTTAAATGTCTTGATATCAACACTTGAAAGCATTACGGAAGTATGAGCCTGGCATCCTTTCAGTTTTGGAAGCTGGGAGAGTGCAAGCTCAGCGATCGGATTGACAGCAGCACTTGCGGAAAGTGCAATCAGGATCTCGTCTGTGTGAAGACGAGGGTTCTTGCTGTTCAGGTAATCCACTTTCAATTTCTGAATCGGTTCAATTGCTTCCGGAGAGATGATATGGACATTGTGGTCGATGCCGGCAAGTTCCTTCAGTACGTTTACAAGAAGGGCAGCGCTCGCACCGAGCAGGTTGGAAGTTTTTCCGGTGATGATGCGTCCATCTTCAAGCTCCAGTGCGGCAGCAGGTCCGCCTGTCTGCTGAGCACGCTCCAGTGCTTTGACAGCAACTTTTCGGTCAGAAACAGTGATTCCTTCCATATTCATAAGAAGCTCGATCTTCTCAGCTTCTTTCTCAGAAGCATCACCTTTCAGAAGCGCATTGAGTGCTGCATAGTAGCGTCGGATGATCTCCTGGCGGGAAGCTTCACGGCAGGCTTCATCATCACAGATACAATTTCCGGCCATATTTACCCCCATGTCTGTAGGTGATTTGTATGGGCTGGAACCGTAGATCTTCTCGAAGATGGTATTTAAAACAGGGAAGATCTCTACGTCACGGTTGTAGTTTACAGTTGTTACACCATAAGCTTCAAGATGATATGGGTCGATCATATTTACATCGTTAAGGTCAGCTGTAGCAGCCTCATAAGCGAGGTTTACCGGGTGCTTCAGCGGCAGATTCCAGATAGGGAATGTCTCGAACTTCGCATATCCGGCTTCGATTCCGCGCTGGTGTTCCTGATATAACTGAGACAGGCAGACAGCCATCTTTCCACTTCCAGGTCCCGGAGCTGTTACAATAACAAGCGGATGTGAAGTCTCGATATAATCGTTCTTTCCGTAACCATTCTCACTGACGATCAGTGGAATGTTGGACGGATATCCCGGAATGTTGTAATGAATGTATACAGAGATTCCAAGGTTCTCAAGACGGTTCTTGAACAGAAGTGCACTTTCCTGTCCGGAGAACTGTGTGATTACTACACTTCCAACGAAAAGTCCCTGCTCACGGTAAGTACCGATCAGGCGGATCACGTCTGAATCATAAGTGATACCAAGATCCCCACGAATCTTATTCTTTTCAATGTCTTTTGCACTGATTGCAAAGACGATCTCAGCCTGGTCGCTGAGCTCCTTTAAGAGACGCAGCTTGCTGTCAGGTTCAAATCCCGGAAGTACACGGGAAGCATGATAGTCATCAAAAAGCTTTCCACCGAATTCAAGATAGAGTTTGCCACCGAATTTTCCGATACGCTCGCGGATATGTTCGGACTGCATTTTCAGATATTTGTCATTATCAAATCCAATTTTCATCGTTTTATCTTCCTTACTATAAATTTTGCCGAACTGTTATTACTATTATTAACAGATAAATCTGTTATAAACAGGCATTACTTTTCTAGTATACTATGAAACGGCACGTTTTTACAATATTTTCATAATCTTTTTATTGATTTATGGAAAACCACTATTTATAATGGTAGGAAGTAGTTGTTTTTTTACAAATAAGGTAAAAGATTTGCTGGAAAATAACCACTATTTAAGTTTTGGAGGAAAAAAATGGAGAATAACAATAAAAACAAAGGCCCGAACAAGAACCGACAGGGTTGGGGAATTATTTTGTTCACTACCTTGGTGGTTACTTTTGTTGTTATGGGCCTATATTCTATGATGCAGGGCGGAAGCGCTTCTGAGATCAGCTATGATAAATTTCTGAAATTAGTTGATAATGGAAAAGTAGAGTCTGTCACATTTACCAATTCAAGGATCAATATCGTTTTGACAGATGACGCCAGAAAGGAAAAGGCAGAGGGAAAACTTACAGAAGTAAAGGATAATAAGAAAGCTTCTGCAGACCAGAGTGATAGTTCAGATTCTACTAAGGGAAGCGAAGATCAGGAAAACGCAATGGGCAGTCTGCTTGGCCAGATCAGTCAGATGCAGGGAAGTTCTAAGAGCAAGGATCCGGATTATTATACGGGAAATGTATCAGATGACACACTTGTAAAGCGTCTGGATAAGGCAGGTGTAGAGTTTAAAGCTCAGATCCCGGATACGGCAAGTTCACTGATCATGGATATTTTCATCACAGTGATCCTTCCGATCGTACTTCTTGTATTCATGTTTAATTTCCTTATGAAGAAGATGTCCAAGGGCGGCGGCATGATGGGAATCGGCAAGAGCAATGCCAAGATGTATATGGAGAAGCAGACAGGTGTGACATTCTTAGATGTTGCAGGTGAAGATGAAGCGAAGGAGTCCTTACAGGAAGTTGTTGATTTCCTGCATAATCCTGGAAAATATACAGGTATCGGAGCGAAGCTTCCGAAGGGAGCACTTCTTGTAGGACCTCCGGGAACAGGTAAGACACTTCTTGCGAAAGCAGTTGCAGGAGAGGCGAAGGTTCCGTTCTTCTCCTTGTCAGGATCTGCATTCGTAGAGATGTATGTCGGTGTAGGTGCTTCCCGTGTGCGTGACCTGTTCAAACAGGCACAGCAGATGGCTCCATGTATTGTATTTATCGATGAGATCGATGCAATCGGTAAGAGCCGTGACAGCGCACTTGGCGGTGGCGGTAATGACGAGCGTGAGCAGACATTAAACCAGCTTCTTGCAGAGATGGATGGATTCGATACGAATAAGGGACTACTTGTTCTTGCAGCAACAAACCGTCCAGAAGTCTTAGACAAAGCCCTTCTTCGTCCAGGACGTTTTGACCGCCGTGTTATTGTAGAACGCCCAGATTTAAAGGGAAGAATTGAGACATTAAAAGTACATGCCAAAGATGTGAAGATGGATGAGACCGTTGATTTTGAAGAAATCGCACTGGCAACCAGTGGAGCTGTTGGATCTGATCTTGCCAATATGATCAACGAAGCAGCACTTGGAGCTGTCAAGGCAGGAAGAAAGGCTGTTTCACAGAAAGACTTATTTGAAGCAGTGGAAGTTGTCATTGCTGGTAAAGAGAAGAAGGACAGAATTCTTGGCGATGAAGAGAAACACATTGTTGCATACCATGAAGTCGGACATGCACTGGTTATGGCATTGCAAAAAGAATCAGAACCAGTACAGAAGATCACCATCGTACCTCGTACCATGGGAGCACTTGGATATACAATGCAGCGTCCAGAAGAAGAAAAATACTTAAATAAGAAGGATGAGATGTTAGCAGACCTTGTCTCATTCTTCGGTGGACGTGCGGCAGAAGAAGTGAAGTTTAACTCTGTCACAACAGGAGCATCCAATGATATTGAGCGCGCCACAGCGATCGCAAGAGCGATGGTAACACAGTATGGTATGTCCGATGAATTTGGATTGATCGGTTTAGAGTCCATTACAAACCGATACTTAGATGGACGTGCAGTTATGAACTGTGCAGAGACAACAGCAGCGAAAGTCGATGAAGTTGTCATGAAGATGTTAAAAGAAGCTTACGCCAAAGCAGTCACATACATTCGTGAAAATATGGACATTCTTGACGAAGCAGCAGAGTTTTTGATCCAGCGTGAGACGATCACAGGAAAAGAATTCATGGAAATCTTCAATAAATACAAGAATCCAGTAGAAGAGTCTGATAAAAATGTATCAGAGACAGCTGAAAATGATGCAGAAATTTCAGAAGCAGAGGTAAAAACAGATTCTGAGATCAAGACAGAAGAAGAAAATACATCGACATATAATACTGGATATGCCCAGTGGGTGGAAGATGATGACGATGAAGAATAATCTGTCAGAGTCAGTGAACAAAATAAAATAGCGAAAAGCATAAAAATGCGGAGACGATCGATTAAACGAATGTCTCCGCATTTTTCCATATAGCTGATATAAAAGGATGCCAAAGGTAAAAAATATATTCTATCCTCAGCAGGTCTTGTTACGGCCTTAATCCCATTCCACCTTCTAAGGTAAGTGTTTCTCCGTTCATATATTTGAAATCAGGCGAAGCTAACTGAACGCATACTCTTCCGATTTCTTTCTCAACATCTCCATAATGTCCTGCAGGAGGCATTTTAACATTAGCTTCAAAGGCTTCAGGATAAGCCTGCTGGAAATTTTCAAGCTGTGCTGTCCATGCGAGTGGACAAATGATATTAGCATTGATGCCGTCAGGACCCCATTCATTTGCGGCAACTCTGGTAAGACCACGGATTCCTTCTTTTGCTGCAGCATAAGCACATTGACCATAGTTTCCAAATAATCCGGCACCGGATGCAAAGTTAATGACAGAGCCTTTTGTCTCTTTCAAATGAGGGTAACATGCTTTCATATAGTAAAATGCGGCATAAAGACCGGAATAAAGTGCGAGATCAAATTGTTCAGTCGTATGATCAGCTAAAGTAACTCCAGAAGCAGATGCCTGTGCATTATTGATCAGAACATCAATCCGTCCGAATTTGGCGATTGTTTCATCAATGACATGCTGCACGACTGTCTCGTTGTCAGCACCGGCACTTACATCGGCTTGGACTGGTAGAACTTTGATATTGTATAATCTCTCGAGTTCCTCTTTGGCATCGGCAAGTTTCTGTTTATTTCTTCCTGTAATAACGAGGTTTGCACCTTCCTTTGCGTATGCAGTTGCAATTCCATAACCAATAGACCCACAGCTTCCATCTTTTAATACAGATCTTCCGCCACCAGTGATGATGGCTGTTTTACCTTTTAAAAATCCCATAAGTTTTACCTCTCATTATTAAGTGATGAGACAATCATAACAGACAAATTGTGTGAAATCAAGGAATAATTTCGTTAATTGTCTGACAATTATGTTAATTTATTAATTAACGAAAAGATTCCGATCCAGAATGAACTAAATTTGGAACAACATAAAAAAATCTGTATCTTACAGAAAAAAGAAAGGAATAAAAAGAAAACCGCAGAAGAAATCGATAAATAAAAATCAGAAAGAGATCCCTTGTGAGAGAAAAATTGAAAATGTTGGAAAACATGGAAAAAAGTCTTTGAATTCCACAATATCAATGATAGAATAAAAGAAAGTCACAGAACATTTAAGAAGTATATGACAAATAAAGATATATACTATGCTAGATAATTTATAAGGGAGGGGTGTCCCGTGAAGAACCGTTTAGAACATATAAGAGAACAAGTTAAGAATGAGAAGAAAGTCACAGTATCCGAACTAAGTAAGATTTACAAGGTAACGGAAGAGACGATCCGAAGAGATCTTGAGAAGCTGGAAAAGGAAGGTTTTTTGACGAGAACATTTGGTGGTGCTGTATTGAACAGTGCAAGTCAGAAGGAACATATCCATTTTTACAAGCGAACATCGATCAATCAAAAGGAAAAGGCTAAGATCGCGCAACTCTTTAAGGAAGTATTAGATCAGAAGAGAACGATAGCAGCAGATGCCAGTACAACTGTCATGGAAGCCATTCGTTTACTGAAGGCAAACCGTAATATTACCGTACTGAGTTCATCAACAGAGATTTTCCGTGAGATGACAGGATCAGAGATTCATATTCTTTCAACAGGCGGCGTGTTCAATGAGGACTCCCTCTCTCTGCAAGGGAACTTAGCAAAAGAAAATATTAGAAGGTATCATGTGGATCTTGCACTGCTCAGCTGTAAAGGACTTGATATGGACAAAGGTATCATGGACTCCAGCGAACGAGAAGCAGATGTCAAGACAGAGATGGTAAAACAGGCACTAGAAGTAGCTCTTCTTGCAGATCATACAAAATTTGAGAGAACAGCATTTGTACAATTTTTAGATTGGGATAAGGTAACTTATCTGGTAACCGATGAAAGACCGTCAGATCAATGGGTTGAATTTTGTAAAGAAAAAGGAATCACGTTGATTTATTAAGAAGATATGATAGTCTGTGATGCTACCGTTTCAATCGCACCAATTGTTTTAGCATCATTAAGCCTTGCATTATGCAGCATGGCAGATCCAAAGAGACTTGGAAAGATCGCAGGAAAGACAATTGGAACATTTGTAGGGTTTTATGTATGCGGTGCAACATTAGCTGGATTGTTTGCATACTTTATCAAGTCCATGGGATGGTTCTCTGTGAATCTTCTAGAAACAACAACTTCTAACGCAGCAACACTTCCTTTAAACAGAAAAACATGCATGGAAGAACTTGGATGCGGCAACGACAGTGATCGTCAGCTATAAAGAAAATGAATTAGACAAGGATGTCTATAATAGTTAAAACACTCCATATAAAAATAAACTCCATATAATATGTTAAGAAAACTGTACGCCTCATCGGTGTACAGTTTTCTTGTTTGGTAATAATAGTGATAAAACTGGATATTGTATGCATAAATTTGACAAAAACTGGGCAAAATGTTATAATATTAAAATCATTATATAGAATTTCCAGAATATTCTGTATATGGAAGAGGTGAATTTATGACACAATTAGATCTTAACAGAGTACGCCAATCCATCAAGAATCAGATTGGCAGCAAAATCAAGATTAGTGCAAACAGAGGACGACATAAATTTGTAACAGCTAAGGGAGTGATCACACAGACATATCCTAATATCTTTTTGGTAGAGTTAGAGAATGCAGATGGCAATGACCAGAATAAAACTGTAAGTTTCAGCTACCAGGACGTGATCACAAGAGATGTCCGTATGATGTTATTAGAAAACTAATGGGTGATGCATAGAATCCTTCTTGTCTGAATATATTTGTATATACAGACAGGGAGGAATTTTTTTATGGATTTTGATAAGAAAGAATTTTATGGGATCGTGGCGAAAGCGAAGAAACAGATGCAGATCACGATCGATCAGGACTGTAATGTTGCAGATACAAAACCAGATGTAGAAAAGATGATCCAGACCAGAGGAATCGTAAAGATACAGGAAACGGAAATGATGGTTGACCGGGTAAGGATCAAGGGGGAATTTGTATTTCAGGGGCTATATGGTACAAATGATACGTCAGCATATCTTGAATCGCTGGAATATTCACTTCCGTTTGAGGAATATGTACATATAGAAGGAGTGCTCCCATCGGATTATGTAAAAGTAAAATATACGATCGATGACATCAATACGATTTTGATCAATTCAAGGAAAATAAGCATTCGTGTATTATTGACGTTTTCCTTTCAGATCACGGAAGAAATGAAAGAAAAAGGGATCATTGAAATTCATGAAGAAAATGTATCCGTGTTAAAGAAAGATGTACAGATCACAGATCTGATCGTAAATAAAAAGGATATCGCGAGATTAAAAGAAGAATTGGTACTTCCTGCAAATAAGGCGAACATTTATCAGATTTTATGGACACAGGTAGATATGGAAAATCTGCAGGCAAAAATTGGAGAGCACATGATCGAGATTCAGGGTGCAATGCATATATTTGTATTATATCTTGGAGAAGATGCCCAGATGCCGGTACAGTATGCGAGATGGGAGATTCCGGTAGATACGCAGCTGGAATGTTATGAATGTATGCCAGGAATGATCGGACGGATCGGGATGACACTCGGAGGACAGCAGTTGGAGATAAGACCTGATGAGGATGGAGAAGAAAGAATTATTTCTTTGGATGTTACGATCGACTGTGATATTAAAATTTATGAAGATCATAAGATTTCATATATTGATGACGGATATAGTATGGAAGAAACGCTAATTCCAGAATATCATATGTTCGATTTTGAGACACTGGTAGGAAAGAACCAAGCGGTGATGAAAGCAGACAAACGCTTTCGGCTGGAACAAGAGTTAGGAAAGCTGTTGCAAGTGTTATCCGTTAAAGGAAGTGCAACCGTAGACGATGTGGAAATGACAGCACAAGGATTATCTGTAGAAGGTGTGTGGATGGCAGATGTCTTGTATCTGTCCACAGAAGATATGACACCAGTGATGAGCAGTTCTTATATGGAGCCGTTTACATTTTTTGTTGAGACGAAGAATCTGACTGGAAATGAGGACTATCAGCTGGATGTGCGGGTAGATCAGATGACAGCGATTCCAACAGAAGGAGAAGAGATAGAGATCAGAGCTTCTGTTTTATTTGATTTTATCGCTTTTCACAGAGTCAGACAGCGGATTATGACGGATATGAAGCAAGGACCGCTAGACTACGACAAAATACGTGAGATCCCAGGGATCGTTGGGTATATCGTCAAAGAAGGAGACACTCTATGGTCTATTGCCAAGGCGTATTTTACAACGGTTGAGAGCATTCGGGAGCAAAATGAGGACATTTCCGATATCAAACCAGGAGATAAGCTTTTAATCGTAAAAGAAATGAAAATATTTTAGCAAATAAGGATTGCATTTTTTTCAGAACAATACTATAATATTCTGTATACAAGGTGTGAGATAGAAACTATTTCACATAAGATAAAGGAGTGCATATGGATCATAGTATTGTTCTAAAATCATATGGAAAAATCAACCTTGGTCTGGATGTTTTAAGAAGACGCGAAGATGGATACCATGAAGTGCGTATGATCATGCAGACGGTTGGACTTTATGATGTGCTTACAATGAAGAAAAGGAAAGATGACAAGATTGAGATGACCTGTAATCTTTCGTTTCTGCCAACCGATGAACGTAATCTCGTTTATAAGGCTGTAAAACTCATAAAGGATAAGTATCATATTAAAGATGGAGTTGAGATCAATCTCAGCAAACGGATTCCGGTAGCAGCAGGTATGGCTGGCGGAAGTTCTAATTGCGCAGCAGCATTAAAAGGAATGAATCAGCTGTTTGATCTAGGATTATCAATCGATGAATTATGTGAGATAGGAGTAACGCTTGGAGCAGATGTTCCATACTGTATCTGGGGTGGTACAGCACTATCAGAAGGAATCGGAGAGAAACTTTCAAGGGTTGATGCGATGCCAGATTGCTATATTCTGATCGCAAAACCAGGGATCAGTGTATCAACAGCATTTGTATATAAGAATCTTGATCTTCCAGCACTTTCGAAGCATCCGGATATCGATGGAATGTTGGAGTGTCTGAAAGAGAAAGATCTTACAGGAATCTGTGATCGTCTGGAGAATGTACTGGAGACAGTCACGATCAAGGAATATCCGATCATTGAGAAAGTTAAGAAACATCTGATGGATCAGGGAGCAAAGGGAGCTTTAATGAGTGGAAGTGGACCAACGATCTTCGCGATCTTTGAGGATAAGAAAACAGCGGACGATGCAATGGAATCATTACGAAGTATTGAGGACATCAAACAGGCATACGTAGTAAGACCGATACAATAATGTATTTTCACAAATAAGAAAGCAGTATGGAAGATACATTGGAGAAAGCAGGAGGAGAAGAAACTATGAGCGATAAATTAAAGGTAAACATGAATGAATATCTGCCATTGAGAGATGTGGTATTTAATACATTAAGACAGGCGATCATCACAGGAGAATTTGCACCAGGAGAACGTCTGATGGAGATCGCACTTGCGAATCGATTAGGAGTCAGCAGAACACCTGTCCGAGAAGCAATCCGTAAACTGGAACTGGAAGGACTTGTAGTCATGATCCCAAGAAAGGGAGCAGAAGTTGCGAGGATCACAGAAAAAGATTTAAGAGATGTCTTAGAAGTACGTTGTTCCTTAGAAGAATTAGCAGCAGAACTTGCAGCGGAACGTATGGATGAAGAAGGACAGGAGAAGTTAGATCAGGCATTAGTAGAATTCGAATCAGCAATCGAATCTGGAGATAATGCAGCCATCGCAGACAGCGATATGGAATTCCATGACATCATCTTCGATGCAACAGGGAATCCACGACTGATTCAGATCATTGGAAACTTAAGAGAACAGTTCTACCGTTATCGTCTGGAATATGTAAAGGATACAGATTACCATATTGTATTGTTGAA
>OHDR01000888.1_pt1 | contig 11214 bp, 6 predicted proteins | sample 1567001 | NCBI WGS metagenome assembly OHDR01 (sample SAMEA3879553, study PRJEB24766) | human gut metagenome | biome: human-associated habitat; feature: feces | place: USA | collected 1985/1987 | reverse complement strand
GGATCGAACCGGTGACCTCTTGCATGCCATGCAAGCGCTCTCCCAGCTGAGCTAATCCCCCATGATTTTCCAGAAGCGGTAGCTTCTGGAAAGAGAATGCTCAAACAAGAAATTTTCTATTTAGTTGCATCTTGGGGGTGTGTAACCGAGTACCTTGGGCTCCCAGCTGAGCTAAACCCCCAGATGTTTATCCTCATGCCTGACAACATGGGTTATTATACCAGCCGGAGGGGCGCTTGTCAACGGTTTTTTACAAAAATCTCTCCTCTTTTTTCAGCGGTGCAGTGTGCCCGGAAGCTTTTGACGCAGCTGCGTTTTTCCCGGGCTGCTCTGCCGCAAAAGGCCGCAACATTACCTGTCCCATTTGTCGCACAGAGCGTTGATCTGATCAGCAAATTTGGCCAGATCCTTGTTGGCGCCACCCTCGTTGTGCTCAATGACCCGCAGCAGGCGCTTGCCGGCGCTGAGCAGCCGCTGGAACACGGTAGCGGCGCGGTTTGCACCCTCGCCTGTCCTCTGCTCCACACGGACCTTTGTGCCCTCCTGCAGGCAGACTGCACCCTCGGCACCGATGGCCCACTGCGCACCATTGTAGGGTGCACAGGCGGTAAAGCCCTGCTCGGTCAGGGTCTGGGCAAAGATGTTCTCCACCTCGTCCTCGCCATGGATGACGAACACCCGCTTGGGCTTGGGGCTGAACGCGTTCACCCAGGCCAGCAGGCCCTCGCGGTGGATCACGAACACCCGCCGGGGCTTTTCCGTAAAGGCGTTCACCCAGCGCAGCAGACCGTCCTTGTCCGCGTGGCCGGACATGCCGGTCAGCTGACAGATCTCGGCCTTTACCTCGATGGGCTCACCGAACAGCTTAACCGAGTCCACTCCCTCGATGAGGGTGCGCCCCAAGGTGCCCACGGCCTGAAAGCCCACGAACAGAATGGTACATTCCGGCCGCCACAGGTTGTGCTTGAGGTGGTGGCGGATGCGCCCGGCATCACACATGCCGGAAGCGGAGATGATGACCTTGGGGGTGGAGTCCAGGTTGATGGCAACAGAATCCTCTTTGGTTTCACTGATCTGCAAACCGGGGAACGCCAGTGGGTTTTCGCCCTTCGTCACCAGGGCTAGGGCTTCGGCGTCATAACATTCACTGAAGTTTTCCCGGAAAATGGTGGTGGATTTGCTGGCCAGCGGGCTGTCCACAAACACGGGGAAGTTATCGTGCCCGTGGATGCGGTGCTCCTCTTTGATCTGGCGGATAAAATAGAGCATTTCCTGCGTGCGGCCCACGGCGAAACTGGGAATGACCACATTGCCGCCGCGGTCGAACGTTTCCTGCAAAATCTGGGTCAGCTCGGCCACATAGTCCGGCTTGGGGCCGTGGGTGCGGTCACCATAGGTGGATTCCATCACCACAAAATCCGCTTTGGTCAGGTACTGCGGGTTACGGATCAGCGGCTGGTCCAGGTTGCCGATATCGCCGGAGAACACAATGGTCTGGCTTTCGCCGTTCTCCGTTACCTGCAAGGTGATGGAAGCGCTGCCCAGCAGGTGGCCTACATCGGTAAAGGTGGCCGTAATGCCGGGGAACACTTCCAGCGGCTTGCCGTAGCTTTGCGGTACAAACTGCTTCATCACGGCTATGGCGTCTTCTACTGTGTAGTCCGGCTCTACCAGCTCATTGCCGCTGCGCTGGGCTTTGCGGTTTTTCCACTCGGCTTCCTGCTCCTGAATGTGGGCGGAATCTTCCAGCATGATTTCGCACAGGTCCATGGTGGCATCTGTGCTGTAAATGGGGCCGCGGAATCCGTTCTTGTACAGATAGGGGATGCGTCCCGAATGGTCAATGTGGGCATGGGTCAAAAGGATGGCTTCAATCTCACCGGGGGCGCAGGGCAGGTCCGCATTGGGGTAAACGTCTTTGCCCTGCTCCATGCCGCAGTCCACCAAAAAGCGGTGGCCGCCTGCTTCAATCAGGGTGCAGCTGCCGGTCACTTCACGGGCAGCGCCCAAAAAGGTCAGCTTCATAACAGCCTCACTTTCTCCCGGCACCGCGCTGCGGTGCTTCGGGCAGCGTAAACGGGTTTGCAAAGTTATTGGTTACATTATTGATATTCATGCGGATATCCCAAAAGACATCCCCATAATCACGCAGAATCGTATAACTGCCGCCTGCCTGCTCCAGAGCTTCCAGCGTGGCGGTATCGGTCACCACAAGGGCGTCGCCGTCCGTCGGCTCAAAGGCAGTCAGGCTTTCCTCATAGGTGCGGGTCACGGTACCGGTGTCGATCAGGGCACCGATGGCGGCGGAGGTCGTCCGCGCCAGCACCAGCCGTTGCCCGGCGGGAACGGCATCACACAGCGCCCCGCGGGTAACATCGCCAAAGTCAAGCTCGGTAATGCCGCCTGCCAGCGCGGTTACGGTCAGGTCGGCGGCATCCTGCGGGCAGTTGGCGCGGTCACCGTCGGCATAGGCCAGGTAAAGTGCGGCGGCATAGTTGGCAAAGCTGATGGTTTTATCCGCACTTTCGTTGGCTTCAAAGGTGAACAGCGTCTGGCTGCGCACATCCTCGTCGCCGTCTGCCAGGCTCTGCAGGCTGGTAAAGGCGGAATCATAGGCAGTCTGCTGGGCGGTGGTGTAGCTGCCGCGGGCGGATTTCAGGTCGGCGGCGCTCATGCTGGCGGGTTCGGCTGTCATGCTGCCGTCCGCCGCAAAGGTCAGGTTCAGGCAGCCCACGCTGTCCCAGCCGGACCCGGCGGCAACAACGGCAATGCCGTTTGCCTTTGCGGTGCTGTTGGCTGTGGCGCCGGCATCCAAGACGGCGGTCACGCCAAGGTCTGCCAGGTCGGCATAAATGCCGCTGATGTCGGTATCCGGCCCGGCAATGCAAAGGATGGCGTCAGCCCCCTGGGCCTGCAAAGCAGCAACCTGTTCGGAAGCCGCCAGCGCCAGGTCCGCAGCGGTCAGTTCTTTCGTCTGGGCGAAATTGCCGATCGAGGCCAGCGAGAAGAAGCCGATCTTTTTGCCTGCTTCCTCCACAATGGTGTTCATGCCGTTGGAAATGCGGTTGCGGCTCCAGCTGGTGGAACGGGCCAGCAATGCTTCGTTTTCTGTCGTGTACAGGTTGGAAGCAATCGAAGGCCCAGTGGCGGTCATTACATCGCTGAGAAGGCGGTCAGTGCCATACGCCATATCGGAAGCATCAAAGGCCTGCAAATCATACCCGGCTGCGGCAAAGGCGCTGGTCATATCCATGCCGCCGGTCAGGCTGGCGCGGGCGGTGCCCTGCAAACTGCCGCCTGCATCCACCAGAATGGAGTCCTCGCTGCCCGCTTTCAGGGCGGCAATGTCCGCAAGGCCGACCTCTTCGCCCTCGGTCAAGCCCTGCAGATTACCGGTAACGTAAACGGGAATGGTGAATGCCCCCACCCGCACCGTCACATCGGCGCTCATGCGGCCATCCGCCAGGGTGGCGGTGATGGTGCAGGTGCCGTCTGCCTTGGCTTTTACCTCGCCGTGCTTATTCACGGTGGCAACGTCTTCATTATCGCTGGACCAGAAGATTTTCTGCCCGCCCTCGCTTTCGCTGGGCTCATCGGTCAGCAGGGTGGCGGTGGCTTTCGCCTCGGGCAGCCACAGCTCGTTTTTGTAGGTGTCGTTGGTCAGCGAGGGCAGGATGTCCTTGCTGGTTGCTTTGATGCCGGTAAAGGTCAGCTCTTCCATCACAAAGTCAACATCCACCGTGTCGCTCTGCACGCCGTACTTTTCGCCCGGCTCCGTATAGGTGGCCTGCCAGATGGAATACGGCCCGGTGTAGCCCAACGCGGAATTGAACCGCGCAATCCAGAAATTATCGCGCCAGCGGTCAAACGCGGGGTCCGTCAGGCGGCCGCGGGTCCAGTTGATGGAGGCGTAAATGCCTTCCTCGCCCTTGTAGCCCAGTTCTTTCAGGCGGTCGAAAAATACTTCGGTCAGGTGGGCCATCTCGTCCGGGTACAGGCCGGTGATGGATTTATCCTCCAGGTCATAATAGACCGGGTAACTGAGCTGGTAGGGGGTGGCGGTGTAATCGTCCAGCCCCTCGTGCGGGGGTGCCACAAGGCCCAGCAGGCGGGCAACGTGTTCAGCTTCCGATTTGGCCTGTTCCTCGGTGGTGGCGTAAGAGTACAGATAGGTGCCAAAGGGGATGCCAAGGCGGGTGCATTCGTCCGCGTTGCGGCGCCACTGTTCATCGTCCTGGGCGTAATCGCCGGTGCCGTTCCACTCGCTGCCAAAGCCGCAGCGGATCATGGCAAAATCGATCCCGGCAGCCTGGGCTTTCTCCCAGTCCACTTCACCCTGATACTTGCTCACGTCAATGCCTTTTTTGGTGGCGGCCAGAATCGGCTCTCCGTCACTGTTAAAGTAGTACCCGGCATCGTTCTTGGCCCACGCTCCGGCACTGGTGCCGGGGTCAATGGTCAGGGGGGCTTTCTGCCCGCTGTTGCAGGCGACCAGCCCGATCACTACCAGCGCCACAACGGCAACCAGCACGCACGCGGCCAGTGCAAGACGCAGGTTGGGCTGCTGCTTCTTTTTGGGCTGTGGGCGGCGGCCCTGCGGGGACTTGGGCTGGGACTGTTTGCGGTAGGTCTGGCGGGGCTGTTGTTCCGGCTTGCGGGGCTGCCCCGACGGCTGTTTGTTTTGTTCCATCGGCGGTTTCCTCTATGATCGCAGCTGCCCGGTGGGCAGCGGAATGTTGGCGTTAAAACTTTTATATTTATAAGAATATGGTAACATTTTGTCAAACAAAATACAATCCGGTAAAGCAGGCAGATTGTGTAATTTTGGACAGGAAATTTTGGCAGCCGGGCAAAGCAAACTGCCCCCTGCAGTTTTCCACACAGCAGAGGGCAGTTGGTTAAAAATGTTCAGCAGATGCAGGGCAGGCGGTTAAGCTCAGCCGATGGTAATGCTCCAGGCAAAGGTCTTGCTTGCGCCGGGGGCCAGCTCAATGTGGCGGCCGGCTTCGTTCACGCTGTTGGCCCAGCCGTTCCAGGGCTCCATGCAGACGAACGTCTCGGCATCCTGCTGCCACAGCACGCCGTTGGTGAACACGCTTTCATCAAAGGCAACTTCCACCGTGTGGCCGCTGCCGGAATCGGTCAGGCGCATCGGGCTCTTTACGCCGGTCATCAGGCGGATGGAATCTGCGGAGCCTTCCTTGCGGGTCAAGGTGATGGTTTCCGGTGCGGCGGGCTGCTCGCCCTTGGCGTTCTCGGAGCAGGTGGCGGCGTTGATGTCAAAGTGGACGTTTTCCAGCTTGGAAGCTGCGAAATACGGGTGGAAGCCGATGCTGAACGGCAGGGCTTTGTCGCTGGTGTTGTGCACGGTCAGTTCCAACCCGGCCTTGGCACCGGACAGGGTATAGCGCATTTCCAGCAGAAAATCAAAGGGGTAAACAAACTTGGTCAGGCCGTTGGGGGTCAGGGTCAGCACGATCTCATCATCCGCAGCGGTTTTGACCTGCCAGGGCAGCAAATCGGCAAAGCCGTGGACCTCAATGGGATAATCGGAGCCGTTAAAGTGGTGCACACCGCCGTCCGGCTTGCCGCAGCTGGGGAACAGGATGGGCACGCCGCAGCGGGGGCGGTCCGAGGATTCATAGTTCTTATCGCGCAGCCAGAGATATTCCTCACCGCTTTTGGTGAAGGAGGTTGCCATGCCGCCCTTTTCCGGTGTAACGGTCAGGGCGTACTCCCCATCGGTCAGGGTAAGGGTGGAATATTTGGCATTGTACTTTTCGTAAGTACCGGCAGTCAGCTTGGACATTGTTACAGTCCCCTTTCTTCAGTTACAAAAACGGCCCGACCGCACCGGGATTCTTGGAGCAGCGCACAACGCCTTGATCCCAGAGCACCCGGAACGCCCGGAGCCGTTCCACTTTGTGCACCGCAGGCAGACACAGCTCCCGGCGGGCATTTCTTAATCCTATTATACTCTCAAAATGTTCCCGGCTCTACCCTTTTGGGTAAAAAACGCGGCGGGAGCCAGAGCATCAGTGCAAAAATTACAGCACAACGCCATCCTTGAAGATGGAAATTTCGCGGAAGCCCTTCTTCTCGGCGCAGGTCTGTTTGCCGGAAGCAACGTCCAGCACCAGCTGGTACAGGTCAGCACCGGCTTCATCCAGCGTCTTTTCGCCGTCAGCAACAACACCGGCGTTAAAATCGATCCAGGTGGATTTTTTGGCAGCCAGCTGGCTGTTGGTAGCAATTTTCAGGGTGGGAGCGGGGGCACCGAACGGAGTGCCGCGGCCCGTGCTGAACAAGATCATGTGGGCGCCGGCGGCGGTCAGGGCGGTGGCGGAAACAAGATCGTTGCCGGGGCCGTAGAGCATGTTCAGGCCCTTGGTGGTCACAGCATCGCCATAGCCGATAACGTCCATGATGGGGGCGCTGCCGCCCTTCTGCACACAGCCGCAGGATTTATCCTCCAGCGTGGTGATGCCGCCCTGCTTGTTGCCCGGAGAGGGGTTGTCGTAAACCACCTCGTTGTGGCTGATGAAGTATTCCTTGAAGCCGTTGATCATGTGCTCGGCCTTGACGAATACCTCCTTGTTGATGCAGCGGTCCATCAGGAAGCCCTCTGCACCGAACATCTCGGGCACCTCGGTCAGCACGGTAGAGCCGCCACGCTGTCCCATCATGTCGGAGAATCGGCCGATGGTGGGGTTGGCGGTAATGCCGGACAAACCGTCCGAACCGCCGCACTTCATGCCGACCACCAGCTCGCTGGAGGGAATCGGTTCGCGCTGGAACTGGGCAGCATAAGCGGCCAGTTCCTTCAGGATCTCACGACCCGCAACCAGCTCATCGTCCACATCCTGGCAGGTCAGGAACTTGATGCGGTCATGGTCGTATTCGCCCAATTCGGTCAGAAACTGCTCATGGGTCAGGTTCTCGCAGCCAAGGGAGAGCACCAGCACGGCACCGGCGTTGGGATGGCGGGCCAGCGCAGCCAGCAGTTTTCGGGTCTGGGCGTGGTCATGGCCGGTCTGGGAGCAGCCGAACGGATGGGTGAAGGTGTACAGCCCGTCAATGCTGTCGGTCACAAGATCCTGATTGTCCCGCACCATCTTCTTGGCCACATCGTTGACACAGCCCACGGTGGGAATGATCCAGATCTCATTGCGGATGGCGGCGCGGCCATCCTTGCGGCGGAAGCCCATGAAGGTCTCGGCCTCCACCTTGGGCAGCGGGGCCAGCTCGGGGGAGTAGCTGTACTCGATCTCGCCGGACAGGTTGGTTTTTACATTGTGGGTGTGCATCCAGGTGCCGGGCACGGCATCAGCGGTGGCATGGCCGATGGGGAACCCGTACTTGATGACGTTTTCGCCCGCGTGGATGGGGGCAATGGCCATCTTGTGGCCCTGGGGGATATCTTCAACAGCGGTCACAGATGCACCGTCCACCGGCACAGCGGTGCCTTTGGCAATGGGATGCAGGGCAACCACAACATTATCCTTGGGGTTGATCTTGATTGCAAGAGGCATACAGAATCTCCTTACTACGATAAAAACAGGTAGGAGTCAGGAAGTAGAAGTTGGGAATTGTTAGCCCTGCTTTTAGGGCTTTTTGCAGATAACCAAAGGCTCTGCGCTGCTCCCTAACTCCTAGCTCCTCACTCCTACCTCCTAACTCAAATTACAGGCAGCTCTTATAAGCGGCCATTGCGCCCTGCTCACGGATCAGGGTCAGGTTCTTGACGGTGGCTTCCTCAAAACCGGCAACCTTGGTCAGATCCTGGCCCCACATCTGCTCGTTGGTCATAACAGCATGAACCAGGGTCGGAATGTCGTCATCCTTGTGGGCATTGTAGAATTCCAGCACATAGCGGTCATCGGAAATGGTGTACTCGTTGCCCTTGGCGCGCTTGCAGACCAGGCCCTTATCGTTCAGTTCCTGGATGTTGTTGGAATAGAATGCGATGTAAGCGGCAAAGCTCATGGTCAGGCAGGTGGGCAGTTTGCCGTTCTTCTCGATATATTCCAGGAAGGACGGCATGTTGCGGGCACGCCACTTGGAGGTGGAATTCAGGGAGATGCTCATCAGCTCATGGTTGACGAACGGGTTGTTGAAGCGGTCTTCCACAGCGGCAGCAAATTTCTTGCAGTCGTCCTGGTCCAGCGGAAGAATGGGAACAACTTCCTGCAGCAGCATCTTGTTCATGTAGCCCAGGATGGTTTCGTCGTGCATGCAGTCACGCACAATGTCGAAGCCTGCCAGGTAAGCACCCAGAACAAAACCGGTGTGTGCGCCGTTCAGGATGCGGACCTTGCGCTTCTTATACGGGCTCATATCGGGGGTAACAAAGACGTGGTCTTCCAGACCAGCCTTGCGGAACGGCAGGATATCGTTCAGCTTGGTGTCGCCCTCAATGACCCACACGCCGAAAACCTCGCCAACGTCCAGCAGGGGGTCAGCGTAACCGTGCTTCTCTTCAAGCTCGGCAACTTCCTTCGGGTCGCGGATGCGACCCGGAACAATGCGGTCAACCAGAGAGCCGCAGAAGGTACAGTCCTCGTTGACATATTTCTTGAAGCCGTCTTCCAGGCCCCACTGGTCAATGTACTGGTTGACGCACTTCAGCAGCTCCTTGCCGTTGTTGTCAATCAGCTCGCAGGCCAGCATGATGATGCCCTTCTTGCCGGCCTTGTAGCGGTGGTACAGCACCTGGGTCAGCTTTGCGGGGAAGCTGGACGGCGGGCAGTCGTTCTGCTGGCAGGCGGGATCATAAACGATACCGGCCTCGGTGGTGTTGGAAACGATGATTTCCAGGTCGTCGCTGGCGGCAACGTCCATCATCTTTTCATAATCAGCTTTTTCATACGGGTTCAGGCAGCGGGATACACTGGAGATCACGCGCTTGTCATCGACCTTCTGGCCGTTTTCGCTGCCGCGCAGGTACAGGGTGTACAGGCCCTCCTGTTCGTTGATCATCTTGGCCAGGCCGGGGGCGATGGGCTGAACCAGAACGCACTTGCCGTTCCAGTCAGCTTTTTCGTTGGCAAGGTCAAACCAGTAGTCAACAAAGGCACGCAGGAAGTTGCCCTCACCAAACTGCAAAACCTTTTCGGGGGCATTTTTCAGAATGTAGCCATCATAACCGGATTTTTCAAGGACCTGATAATTCAAAGTTTCCATTGGAAATTCTCCTTTGCAATGTGTGCAATTACGGCGGCGGTGTGCAGGGCCAGACAAAAACGCCCTGCGCTGCGTAAGCGCCTTGTTTAGCTTCATTGTATTTTTTTTTGCTTGCAACGTCAAGATGCTTTCGTGAAGAAACGCATATATTTTGCGCTCCTTCTTTGACTTTTTTCCCTTTCCCTGTTTTGCACAAGCGGGATGCAATATTTTTAGTGCTTTTTACATCAAAAGGGCAAGATTTGCAACTTGTTCAAACCGCTGCAAGTATGTATAATAATATCAGCTTATGTTTTATTCTGCTGTTTGGGGGCAGCATGATTCGTTCTGTTGACCCACAGCACACAACGAAGGAGCTTGCAATTATGAAAGCATTTATGGACAAGGATTTCCTGCTGGAAACCCCCACCGCGCAGCACCTGTATCATGATTATGCAGAAACGCTGCCTATCGTAGACTATCACTGCCACATTCCCCCGCAGGAGATCTACGAGGACCGCCGCTTTGAAAATATCGCTCAGGTATGGCTGGGCGGCCATCAGGTTCTGGCCGATGGCTCTGACTACTACTTTGGCGACCATTATAAGTGGCGCGTGATGCGTTCCAACGGTGTGCCCGAAGAGTACATCACCGGTGACAAGCCGGACCGCGAGCGCTTCCAGAAGTTTGCAGAAGCACTGGAAATGGCCATCGGCAACCCGATGTACACCTGGTGCCACCTGGAACTGAAAAAGTACTTTGGTTACAACGGCGTTCTGAACGGCGATACCGCTGAGGAAGTCTGGAACCTGTGCAACGATAAGCTGCAGCATGATCCCAAGATGACCGTGCGCGGCCTGATCGAGCAGAGCAACGTTGCCATGGTCGGCACCACCGATGACCCCATCGACAGCCTGGAATGGCACAAGAAAATCAAGGAAGACCCCACCATCAAGGTTGTTGTTGCACCTTCTTTCCGCCCGGACAAGGTCCTGAACATCCGCAAGGACGGCTTTGCGGATTACATCCATAAGCTGGAAGAAGTTGTTGGCCGCAAGTTCGCCTGCGCCAACTGTGTGGTCAACGCTCTGGAAGAGCGCCTGCAGTTCTTTGTTGAGATGGGCTGCCGCGCTTCTGACCACGGGCTGGATTATGTTCCTTACGTGGAGACCAACGCCGAAAAGGCAACCGCAGCTTTCAAAAAGGCTATGGCCGGTGAGCCGCTGACCCAGGAAGAGGGCGACGCATACACCACCTACCTGCTGATCAGCCTGGGCCGCCTGTACAAAAAGTATAACGTTGCCATGCAGATCCATTACAGCTGCCTGCGCAATGTCAACCAGAAGATGTACAAGAAGCTGGGCCCCGATACTGGCTTTGATATGATCGCTGTGACCGATGGCAGCGCCGCCATCAGCAGCCTGCTGAGCAAGCTGACCGAGACCGGCGAATGCCCGAAGGTGATCCTGTACAGCCTGAACCCCGCCGACTTTGACATGCTGGGCACCATCCTGGGTGCATTCCAGGATGACGAAGTTCCCGGCAAGATCCAGCTGGGCTCTGCCTGGTGGTTCTGCGATACCGACGACGGAATGTACCAGCAGATGAAGACCCTGGCTCGCCTGGGGCTGCTGGGCAACTTTATCGGCATGCTGACCGACAGCCGTAGCTTCCTGAGCTACACCCGCCACGAACTGTTCCGCCGCCTGATGTGCAACCTCATCGGCAACTGGGTCGAGAATGGCCAGTACCCCAGCGATGAGAAGACCCTGAAGAAGATCGTGGAAGGCATCAGCTACTACAACGCACAGCGTTACTTCCACCTGTAATTCTGCACAAATCAGGAAACAAAACATTGTAAAAATTGCCCTGCTGCCTGAAAGACAGCAGGGCTTTTTCCATAGAATGAGAATCTTTTTCTTGTGCAAAAGGGCAAAAAAAGAGGGCAAAATCGGGGCGAAGAGAAAAAGTTGGGAGGTAGGAGGGAGGCACTATTTTAATTAGGAATGAGGAATGAGAAATTAGGAATTGGAGGTAGGGTGTGGCAGGAGG
>OHDR01000882.1_pt1 | contig 11281 bp, 9 predicted proteins | sample 1567001 | NCBI WGS metagenome assembly OHDR01 (sample SAMEA3879553, study PRJEB24766) | human gut metagenome | biome: human-associated habitat; feature: feces | place: USA | collected 1985/1987 | reverse complement strand
TCATGTGGTGCCTGGTGAGCTTATATTTGGAGCAGACAGCCATACTTGTGCATATGGTGCGTTAGGTGCATTTGGTACAGGTGTTGGTTGTACAGATTATTTGTATGCAATGGTTACAGGAACATCATGGGTAATGGTTCCGGGAACATTAAGATTCAACCTTAAGGGAAAGCTTAACGATGGAGTATATGCAAGAGATTTAATACTCTCTATTATTGGAAAGATTGGCGCTAACGGTGCTAACTATAAAGCAATGGAATTTGCAGGAGAAGGCTTACACAGCCTTTCAATGGCAGACAGAATATCAATCTGTAACCTCTGCGTAGAGGCAGGTGCTAAGACTGCACTCATGGAAGTTGATGATGTTGCAATGGATTATCTTAAGGAGCATGGCAGAGAGCCAAAGGCATGCTTTACATCAGATGATGATGCAGTATTTGAGCAGGTTTATGATATTGACCTTTCAACAATACAGCCAATCGTTGCAAAGCCACATTTTGTTGACAATGTAGTTCCGGCTAAGGAATCACTTGGTGTAAAGATTGATGAAGCATTTCTTGGCTCATGTAACAATGGACGAATCGAGGATTTAAGAGTTGGCGCAGCAATCATCAAAGGGAAAAAGGTTGCTCCTAAGGTAAGATTCCTTGTAGTTCCTGCAAGCCGTTCGGTATATCTTCAGGCTATGAAAGAGGGACTCCTTGATATATTCATGGACGCAGGTGCAATTGTTATGAATCCTAACTGCTCTGTATGCTGGGGCAGCTGTCAGGGTGTTATCGGTGAGGGCGAGACTCTTATCAGCACAGGTACACGAAACTTCAAGGGTCGTGCAGGACATAAAGATTCTTTCGTATATCTTGCTTCAGCGGCAACTGTTACAGCATCAGCAATCAAGGGCGAGATAGCAACAGCAGACATGGTATAAGATAAGGATTTAACTTCAAAGGAGTAATTATGAACGAGAAATTTAGCGGTAAAGTATGGGTGCTTGGTGATGACATTGATACAGATATCATTATTCCTACAGAGTACCTCGCATTAAAGACAGTAGAAGATATGAAGCCATATGCATTTTCACCATTAAGACCAGAACTTGCAGGTCAGATTAAGCCAGGCGACATCATTGTTGCAGGAAAGAACTTTGGTTGTGGTTCATCAAGAGAGCAGGCACCTGAGGTTATTAAGGCATTAGGTATTAAATGTGTTATTGCCAAATCATATGCAAGAATATTCTTTAGAAATTCTATTAATAACGGACTTCTCCTTATAGAGAATGCAGACCTTCACGACGAAGTTACGGAAGGCGATACTATTGATGTTGAAGTAAATGCACAGATTACACACAATGGAAAAGCATATCCTATTGCTTCACTTCCTGATAATCTTGTGGATATACTTAATGCAGGCGGACTTGTTAAGGCAATGAGAAAGCTTAACGGTCTTGACTAAGACAGGGAGAGGTAAGAATAATGGGACATACAATTATTGAAAAGATTATTGGAAAGAATATTGGCAGGGAAGTAAAGCCGGGAGATATCGTAACTGTTAATGTTGACAGAGTAATGATTCATGATATTTTCATTCCATTTGTTAAAGAAAAATTCGAGGAAATGGGATTCACTAAGATATGGGACCCTGATAAGGCTGTTCTTATATATGACCATCTTGTTCCAGCAAGTCAGGTTGATGATACAAGACATTTCCGTATTGGTAATGAATTTGTGGAAAAATACGGAATGAAGAATATCCACCGTTCAGACGGAATCTGCCATCAGTTAATGACAGAGGCAGGTTATGTAAAGCCGGGAGATATCGCATTTGGTACAGACAGCCACACAACAACATACGGCTGTGTTGGTGCATTTTCATCAGGTATCGGATATACAGAGATGGCAAGTGTATTAGGAACAGGCAAAATGTGGGTTAAAGTTCCACAGACTATCAAGGTAACAGTTAATGGAAAGCTTCCTGAAAATGTGCGTTCAAAGGATATCATATTAAGACTTATCGGTGACCTTGGAGCAGATGGCGCAACTTATCAGGCACTTGAATTCACAGGTTCAACAATTGACGAGATGAGCGTTGCAAGCCGTATGACTATGTCTAACATGGCTATTGAAGCCGGTGCCAAATGTGCTCTTTTTACACCAGATGAAAAGACAGCAGAGTACTGTAATGTAGAACTTACAGATGAATTAAAGGATTTAAAGGGTGATGCGGATGCAGTATATGCAAGAGAGATTACATATAATGCAGAGGATTTAGTTCCGGTTCTTGCATGTCCTTCACAGGTAGATAACATCAAGCCTGTTACAGAGCTTGCCGGAACAGCAGTAGATCAGGTATTCATCGGTTCATGTACTAATGGAAGATTAGAGGATCTTCAGTGTGCAGCAGCTATTCTTAAAGGTAAGAAGGTTGCACCATTTGTCAAGTTAATAGTTACTCCTGCAAGCCGCAAGATATATAAAGAAGCTCTTGCAGACGGAACACTTGAGACACTTGTTGAAGCTGGAGCAATTGTTACACATCCAGGATGCGGATTATGCTGTGGACGAACAGGCGGAATTCTTACTGACGGAGAGGTAGTTGTTGCAACTAACAACAGAAACTTCCTTGGAAGAATGGGAACAAGCAAGGTTAAGATATTCCTTGCATCTCCAGCTACAGCAGCAGCAAGTGCTATTGCTGGAAAGATTGTGGAGGCTTAAAAACAGACAGACTTTACATAATTTCTGAAATTCTTAGACAATATAATATTGTGATAAAGGGAGGCATATTCTACGGAGGATATGCCTTCTATGTAATTAGGGGTATAAGTTATATTTACAAGGCCTGAAAGCATGTCAACGGCCTTGTTATACGCAATTGCAGCTTCTGCTTCGGATGAGAATTCACCGAGTATATAGTCGCCGTTAATATGAATCCTGGTTCTGTACATAATTCGTCCATTCTTAGTAAACTGGGAAACACCATTGTATTTATTGACAACAAGAATGTTTTCGTATCTGTAATCATGCGTATCCCCATTTTTAAATACATAATCCCTGCCTTTTACAGAGTGGCTTCTTACTCCGAATCTTGAGAGAATGCTTGTCTGCATTCCATAATCATTTACAAAATAATATCCTCCGCGGCTCATAATTGTGTGGTTGGAATAGTAAAAAAGGTCATCAGTAGAAAACTGTAAAACCTCATGTTCTTTGAGAAAATACAGGAAATATTTATGGCACATATATATAGGTGTCTTTATATAAATGTTGTTATCCCTGAAATTGATAAGTGAGATGTATTTACCAAGAGAAAGTGTCATTGCTTCATTATATGAAGTTGTTCTGTGGTCAGTATCAATCCAGTGGTCAGAAGAATTGTTTATTATCTCACAGGCTTCGTTGTACATGGCATGACAGGAAGCCTCGTCAGAGGAACTTCCGAGGCTGATGTGTTTATTCTTATATGTAAATGACGCACGATAATATATTTCACCACTTTTCTTTCTTGCCTCGTAAACTCCTGTCATGAGAATCCCCCAATCGTTTTATAAATTTGTCCTTTAAACCCACTATTTCATTATATTTTGCAATATTAGTAGGCTTCCCCAAACTTATACTCTGATTTAATGTGTCATTTGACACTACCATTGATATAAAGATTATAACATATATTAATTGTGTATACAGATATAATTATATATAATAAATGATAACACATTGGCAGAACATATTGAAAGGTAAAAGAATGAGTAAAAGAAATATAACATTTATAATTATGATAATTACACTTTTGACATTGCCGTTATCAGCATGTGGAAAGAATAAGAATAACATTTCAACTGATAACAGCCAGAAGCTGCAAAGTGAAAGCGGTCAGGAATATGATGATGGCAGAGATGCACATATGATTCCGGCTGGTGAATCACAGACAAATGGTGAATCACAGAAGACCGGCGAAAAGAAGAATGTACAGGAAAATGCTTCTGATGCGCAGTATAATAACATTAATTCTGAGCTGCCGCCAGTAAGTATCGTACCCGAAAGTACTGCTGCCGCCAGTAGCGATGCGGCTGATAAGGATACTTCAGGAACTGACAATACTTCAGGAACAGACAGTACCAGTTCAGAAAACGATAAAACGGAAAACACAAAGACAGATCCGATAGAGCTGCCATTTGTTCCGGCTTACTAAATATTATATTAAGAGGCAGAAGGCATGAGATATAAAATTAGTGATCTGGCAAAATTATTAGATGTGTCTACTAATACTGTCAGACGATATGAGGATATGGGTTATATATCGGCTGTTCGCGATGAAAACAGTGGATACAGGTATTATGATGATGATGGGATATTCGGTGTACTTAATGCTAAAATGCATGTCAAGTATGGCTTTTCACATGAACAGATAGCAAAGATGCAGCATTTTTCATTAGAACAGTCTATTGAGGCATACAAGGAACGCATGGATGAGATGGACAGGCAGATTGCGTATATGACATATCTAAGACACAGGCTGAAAGATGATTATGTGCTGATGAATAAGGCTGCAGTCAATTCGGACATATATGAAAAGAACAGCCTTGACTTAAGATATGTTCTGTACAAATATGGAGAAAAACTGCTTCAGGAGCCGGAACGGTTATTGCAGGTGAAAGAATTTCTGTATAATTCTCCTGAATTACAACACATATATATGATTCCAAAGGAAGAGATTGAAGAGGGCAGATTTACTATATGCTGTGGAATTGCTGTAAAAGAGGGGCATGTTGAGAAATACAGTCTCAAGACCAATGACTATGCCAGGCATTATACAGCCAAGCCATCTGTTATGGGAATCTCAAGAATTCCGGCAAAATTAAGCATAATGAGTGAGAAGTCTGATGATGAAGTTCGTCAGATTATGATAGGAAAGCATATTACATATATGAAAGAACATAATTTTAAAGTAGCAGGAGACGTGACAGGAATTGTTATAAGCAAGGCATATGAAGATGAAGAAGAGATGTTATATGTGCTGATGTGTGTACCTGTAACTGGAAAGTAATATTATTTTAAAATGTATTTCGTACATAAGGGTATTGTTTTTGTACAGAAGTCTGTTGTATAATATCAAAAGCCTGCGATGTTAACGCAGGCACACTATATTAATTATGAGGTGTATTAAAGATGAGCATGTTCTACAGAAGTACTAGAGACGACAATGTTAAGGTTACTGCATCGCAGGCTATATTAAAGGGGCTGGCAGCAGACGGAGGACTTTTTGTACCAGAGAGTATTCCATCATTAGATAAAAGCTTAGAAGAGTTGTCTAAGATGAATTATAAGGAAGTTGCTTATGAAGTTATGAAGCTTATGCTTGATGATTTTACAGAGGAAGAACTTAAGAGCTGTATAGACAGAGCTTATGATTCTAAGTTTGATACAGAGGAGATGACTCCACTTGTTAAAGTTGAGAATGAATATTTCCTTGAACTTTTCCATGGAGCTACAATAGCTTTCAAGGATATGGCACTTTCTATACTTCCACATCTTCTTACAACTTCTGCAAAGAAGAACAATGTTAAGAATGAAATTGTCATTCTTACAGCTACATCAGGAGATACAGGAAAGGCAGCTTTAGCTGGATTTGCTAATGTTCCTGGGACTAAGATTATCGTCTTTTATCCTAAGAATGGTGTAAGCCCAATTCAGGAGAAGCAGATGGTTACCCAGAAGGGTGATAATACATATGTTATTGGTATAAAGGGTAACTTTGATGATGCACAGACAGGTGTTAAGAACATTTTCTCTGATAAGGAATTAGAGAAGGTTATGAATGGTGCCGGATTCCAGTTCTCATCAGCTAATTCAATCAATATCGGAAGACTTGTTCCACAGATTGTTTATTATGTATATGCGTATGCCAAGTTATTAGCTAATGGAGAGATTAAGGATGGCGAGAAGATAAATGTAGTTGTTCCTACAGGTAACTTTGGTAATATTTTAGCTGCATTTTACGCTAAGAATATGGGACTTCCTATTAATAAGTTTATATGTGCATCTAATGAGAATAAGGTATTATATGATTTCTTCACAACAGGTGAGTATGACAGAAACAGAGAATTCGTTCTTACAACTTCACCATCTATGGATATCCTTATCTCTAGTAATCTTGAGAGACTTATATACAGAATTGCCGGTAATAATGCAACTAAGAATGCAGAACTTATGGCATCATTAAAGTCAGAAGGAAAGTACAAGATTACAGATGATATGAAAGCACAGTTAGCTGACTTCTATGGCAATTATGCTACAGAGGCAGAGGACGCAGCTACAATCAAGAAGATATATGAAGATTGCGGATATGTAATTGATACACATACATCAGTTGCTGCAACTGTATATGATAAGTACAGAAAAGAAACTGGCGATACAACTAAGACAGTTATTGCTTCAACAGCAAGCCCATATAAGTTTACAAGAAGTGTTATGAATGCTATTGATTCCAAATATGATTCAATGGGAGACTTCGAACTTGTAGATGAGCTTAGCAAGATAAGCAATGTCAAAGTTCCTAACGCAATTGAAGAAATCAGAACAGCACAAGTTCTTCATGATACTGTATGCGATTCTGATAAGATGTGTGATGAAGTTAAGAAGATTCTTGGAATCTAATATTATAAGAAAATAAAAATCTCCGGACCGTGTGTAATAAAGGTTCGGAGATTTTTTACTTATCTGTCAACAATTACTCCCTGACAGCCAAGTTCAAGCCATCTTTGATAAAATACAGAAAAATTATAGGTTGTTACATTTTCGTTAAGGGGATCCGCCATATATACTTCATTTTTGGCAGAATCAAATCCAATCATAACAAGGCAGTGTTCCATACCGGGCCAGATAACAAGCTGACCATCCTTAGCAATCCATACAGAAGAACCATAATCAGTGGATTCCATATTCATAGTTGCCCAGACAATAACAGGCTGCCCGTTCTCAACATACTGGCAGAACTGATCAATTGAGGCACCTGATATATTAACGGCATGGGCGCCATACAGATTGGCACAATCAGTGATTACAGGAGCAAAACATCCATAAGAAGCTTTATCAAAAGGTGTTCCTACAAATGTGGTGTTGGGATTAGCATCAGGATAGTCTCCTTTTTCTAGATAATTAGCTGCAATATCAGTCTTATCAGCATCATATCCAAGATAGTTAAGAACCATAGTAAGTGAAGTGACTTCACAGCCGGTAGGAAGCTCCGGTAACTGATTCAGACACGGGAAATTATCTATATACGCTTTCCTTCCAGATGCCAGTAGTTCTTTCAGTTCATTTTCAGAGTGAATTGTATTGTGAAAATCTTTATAAGAATCCTCTGAATTATTATTTTTATTATCTTCCTGTGAATTGTCAGAATTATTAACTTCCCCACGCGATAAATCATCCGATGAAATAGTCCCAACTTGTGTTATGTTAATACTTACATTATCAGGAGAAGAATTTTTCATATCAATAAGGAATGATAATATTGTAACAGATGCAGCGATAAGAGAAAGTATAAGCAGAATCTTTAAAAAAGTTTTTTTTGAACTGTGCTTTTTCATTGTAACTCCTTGGTAAATATCTCTATATATAATAATGATATTTATAGCTGAATTATATAGTATGTTAAGATTCTGTTCAATAAATTTATAAATTATTTATAGAAAAAAGAAATATTGTTGTTGACATCATGTTAGGGTAGTGATATCTTAAATGTATCGATATTAGCACTCCAACTTAATGAGTGCTAACAAGATGAAAGGAGAGGATGCCATGGAGACGGATGGACGACTGGATGACCGTAAGGTTAAGATACTTAAAGCTGTTATTCAGAATTATCTTGATACCGGAGAACCGGTTGGCTCAAGAACGATTTCCAAGCTGACTGACTTACAGCTAAGTTCAGCAACTATAAGGAATGAGATGGCAGACTTAGAAGAGCTTGGCTACATTGTACAGCCACATACCTCTGCTGGAAGAATTCCAACTGATAAGGGTTACAGATTATATGTTGACGATTTAATGGCCCAGAAAGAGGAAGAGATATCCTTAAGAGAACAGCAGGTTGGTGATAAAGAGAAAGAACTTGATTCTATGAAGGATGCCTTATCAGAGAAGGTAGACAGAGTAGAGGAGCTTCTTCAGAATGTAGCAAAGGTTCTGGCGAATAATACTAATTATGCCACGATGATAACAACTCCTAAGGTAACTGGTAATAAGTTAAGATTTGTTCAGCTTTCACAGCTTGAACCGAATAAGCTTCTTGCTGTTATTGTTATGGAAGGCAATCTTATAAGGAACAAGGTTATAACTATCAGCGAGGATATTTCACCAGAGAATCTTCTGAAGCTTAATCTTCTTCTTAATACAACACTCACAGGTCTTACATTGCAGGAAATGCATCTGGGACTTATATCCAAGATGGAGAGCCAGGCAGGTGAGCATATGGGTATTGTTAAAGAAGTGTTAGACGCGATTGTTGAGACTATAAGTAAGGCTGACGACCTGAAGATATACACAAGCGGCGCAACTAACATATTCAAGTATCCGGAGCTTAGTGATTCCGGGAAAGCAAGTGAGCTTATATATGCCTTGGAGGAAAAACAGGGCTTGTCTGGACTTGTTAATGACAAGGATGATTCAGATAAGACTGAAGATGATAACCACGGCATTCAGGTATATATAGGAAATGAAACACCGGTTGAGTCCATGAAGGACTGTAGTGTGGTAACAGCCACATATGAATTGCAGGATGGAATGAAGGGAACAATTGGTATTATTGGACCGAAGCGTATGGATTATGAAAAGGTTGTTGATACCTTAAAAGAGATGCAGACGCATTTGGATGATGTATTTAAGAAAACTTAGGAAAGGTTGGTATTGAAGTGTCAAAGGATGTAAAGAAAAAGAAATCAGAAGAGACAGTTCAGGATGAAGTAAAGAATCAGGAGACTGATGCTAAGAAAGAAGAAGCCTGCAACTGCGAATCAGAATGTAAGGCTGATGAAAGTCAGAATACATGTGAAGCTGATGAATCAGACAAGGCCGAGGCACAGGATGAGAGCACTGAGAGCTCTAAGAAGAAAGATCCTAAGGATGCAGTTATAGAAGAACTTCAGGACAGAGTAAAGAGGCAGATGGCTGAGTTTGATAATTTCAGAAAGAGAACAGAGAAAGAGAAATCTACTATGTTCGAGATGGGAGCCTCAGATATCATTAAGAAGCTTTTACCTATTGTTGATAACTTCGACAGAGGATTTAAGAGTGTGACAGATGAGGAACTTGAAACTCCATTCGCTAAGGGAATGGATATGGTTCACAAGCAGCTTTTAAAGATGCTTGAGGATGCAGATGTTAAGCCTATTGAAGCTTTAGGCGGTGAGTTCAATCCGGATTTTCACAATGCAGTAATGCATGTTGAGGATGATTCAGTTGGAGAGAACATCGTAGTTGAAGAGTTTGAGAAGGGCTACACATACAGAGATCAGGTTATAAGACACAGCATGGTCAAGGTTGCTAACTAGCGATAAGCCAGAAAGCATATGTAACACAAGGTATTAATCAATTTAATTATAGAAAGGACATTTTATCATGGGAAAGATTATTGGTATTGATTTAGGTACAACTAATTCTTGCGTAGCTGTAATGGAAGGTGGTAAGCCAGTTGTTATCGCTAACGCAGAAGGTTTAAGAACTACTCCTTCAGTAGTTGCATTTTCAAAGACAGGAGAGAGACTTGTAGGTGATCCTGCAAAGCGTCAGGCAGTTACTAATGCTGATAAGACAATTTCTTCTATCAAGAGACATATGGGTACAGATTACAAGGTTGAGATTGATGGAAAGAAATATACTCCACAGGAAATCTCAGCTATGATTTTACAGAAGTTAAAGTCAGATGCAGAGAATTATCTTGGTGAGAAGGTTACAGAGGCAGTTATAACAGTTCCTGCTTACTTCAACGATGCACAGCGTCAGGCTACTAAGGATGCTGGTAAGATTGCAGGTCTTGATGTAAAGCGTATTATCAACGAGCCTACAGCAGCAGCTTTAGCTTATGGTCTTGATAATGAGCATGAGCAGAAGATTATGGTTTACGATTTAGGTGGTGGTACATTCGATGTGTCTATTATCGAAATCGGTGATGGTGTAATTGAAGTTCTTGCTACAGCTGGTAATAACAAGCTTGGTGGTGATGATTTCGATAATGCTGTTACACAGTATATGTTAAATGATTTTAAGGCTAAGGAAGGCGTTGACCTTTCTAAGGATACAATGGCTCTTCAGAGACTTAAGGAAGCAGCTGAGAAGGCTAAGAAGGAACTTTCAAGCACAACTCAGACAGAAATCAATCTTCCTTACATCACAGCTACAGCTGAAGGACCAAAGCACTTTGAGATGACTCTTACAAGAGCTAAATTCGATGAATTAACACATGACCTTGTAGAAAAGACTGCAGAGCCAGTTAAGAATGCACTTTCAGATGCAGGTCTTACAGCTTCAGAGCTTTCAAAGGTATTATTAGTTGGTGGTTCTACAAGAATCCCTGCTGTACAGGATAAGGTTAAGTCATTAACAGGACATGAGCCAAGCAAGACTCTTAACCCAGATGAGTGCGTAGCTATCGGTGCTTCTATCCAGGGTGGTAAGTTAGCTGGTGATGCAGGTGCTGGTGATATTCTTCTTCTTGATGTAACACCACTTTCACTTTCAATCGAGACAATGGGTGGTATTGCTACAAGACTTATTGAGAGAAATACAACTATTCCTACAAAGAAGAGTCAGATTTTCTCTACAGCTGCTGATAACCAGACAGCCGTTGATATCAACGTTGTACAGGGTGAAAGACAGTTTGCCAGAGATAACAAGTCACTTGGACAGTTCAGACTTGATGGTATCCCTCCAGCAAGAAGAGGTGTTCCACAGATTGAAGTTACATTTGATATCGATGCCAATGGTATTGTAAATGTATCTGCTAAGGACCTTGGAACAGGTAAGGAACAGCACATCACAATTACTGCTGGTTCTAACATGTCTGATGAAGATATCGATAAGGCAGTTAAGGAAGCTGCTGAGTTTGAGGCTCAGGATAAGAAGCGTAAGGATGCTATTGATGCACGTAACGAAGCTGATTCAATGGTATTCCAGACACAGAAGGCTATGGATGAGGCAGGCGACAAGCTTGATGCTTCTGACAAGGCTGCAGTTGAGACTGACCTTAACGCATTAAAGGCACTTGTTGATGGTTCTGACCCAGA
>OHDR01000875.1_pt1 | contig 11381 bp, 9 predicted proteins | sample 1567001 | NCBI WGS metagenome assembly OHDR01 (sample SAMEA3879553, study PRJEB24766) | human gut metagenome | biome: human-associated habitat; feature: feces | place: USA | collected 1985/1987 | reverse complement strand
TCATACCGGTGCGCTTTTTAAAGGCGCGGGCAAAGTAACTGGCGTCCTCGTAGCCCACCATGGAGGCCACCTCCGCTGCGGAGCGGAAGGGGTCGGCCAGCAGTTCTTTAGCTGCGTTGATGCGCAGCTCGGTCAGACAGTCCAGAAAATTCATCTTCTGGTATTTTTTGAACTGCGCCGAAAGGTACGCCGGGCTGATGTGCAAAATTTCGCTCACGCTGTCCAGCGAGAGGTCTGCCATATAGTTATCTTCCATATACTTGCGCACATGGTCCATCACCAGTGCGTTGCGGTCGCTCTCCCCTTCCCCGGCGGGCTCGGCCTCCTGCTCCGGGGCGGTTTCCGGCTCCGGGGCTTCCGCAGCCAGCTCGGCCAAGCGGCGGCCGGCCTCGATCTGCCGGATAGCGCGGCGGATGGCGGCCTCGGTCTCGTCCGGGTCCACCGGCTTCAGCAGATAGTCGCAGGCACCCAGATGCACCGCCTCGTGGGCGTACTGGAACAGGCTGTACGCCGTGATGAAGATCACCTTGCACTCCGGCCGCTGCTCCAGCACCGCGCGGGCGGCATCCAGGCCGTTCATGCCCGGCATCTCGATGTCCATCAAAATCAGGTCTGCTTCCCAGAGCACAGCGGTATCGGCGGCTTTGCGGCCGTTTTCCGCCATCTCCACCGTCACCTCATGCTCGAACCGGCGCATGACGATATCCACCAGCGCCTCCCGCTCCATCCTCTCATCATCCGCGATCAACAGACGAATCATTCCTCAAATTCCTCCTCATTCTCCACCAGCGGCAGATACAGGATCACCGCAGTTCCCCGCCCCGGCCGGGAGCGCACCACCACCCGGCAGCGGGCATCCAGCAACCGCAGGCGGGCGGCCACGTTATAAATACCGATATGTTCCCAGCGGGGTGCGGGCTGCTCCAATGCCGTGCGCAGCTGTTCCAGCTGCTCCGGCTCAATGCCCACGCCGTTGTCCAGCACCCGGATGCACAGCAGACCTTTTTCCCGCAGGGGGATCATGCGGATGCGCACCACGCCACCCTCTTCCTTGGGGCAGATGCCGTGCTTGAAAGCGTTTTCGACCAGCGAGATGAAGAGCAGCGGCGCCACGAGGGTATGCGACGGATTTTCGGGCAGCGAAACATCGAGCCGCACGTGGCGCGGCAGGCGGATGCGCATCAGTTCGATGTAATTGCCCAGGAAGTCCATTTCGGCCTTGAGAGGTACCGTCGGTTGGCTGCTGTCGTAGAGTACGTACCGCAGCAGGCGGCTCAGGTCGTGCACCGTTTGCTGGGCCCGGTTGGGATCGAGCTGGATGAGCGAATAGATGTTGTTGAGCGTGTTGAACAGGAAATGGGGATTGAGTTGGCTCTTGAGGTTTTGCAGTTCCGCTTCGGAGCGGCTCCGCTCCAAGTCCTTGCGGATGTTTTCGGCTCGGTACCACTGTCCCGTCATCCGGATGGCGACGCTTACTCCGACTACCAGCAGGTAGAGCATGGCATTGCGCAGGAAGAAGAACATCGTATCCTGCCACGGACGCTCCATCGGCGGATGGTGGGGCCGCGGCGGTATCCCGAAGCGGAAGAAAAGGTGTACGAGCAGCATGACCCCGGCCACGAGCAGCGCATTGGCGAGCAGGAATCGCCCCACGTGCCGCGTGAAAAGGTAGCGGTCGATCAGCAGGAGATAGTTCACGTAAAATACCGCCATGAAGGAGAGGGGAACCACCAGAAACCGCACGTATTCCTGCATGTTCATAACGGGCTCGCGGCCGCCCGGTACGAAAAGCGGAAGGCCGAAAACCACGCTCCAGGCCGCCAGGTGGAGCCAGAAGCCCGTATGTCTGGATTGCAGGGATGTCATCCTGTTGCAAATATAGGAATTATCCGGGTATTTCATGCTTCTTTTTCTGTCTGGCGACGGCTGTTTCGGATTCGGCCGGTTTTCCGAAAAATAGGGTCGGCACCTTATCCCCCAAAGCGGTTATTCGTAGCGCAGTGCGTCGATGGGGTTGAGCATCGCGGCTTTCTGGGCCGGATACCATCCGAAAAAGATGCCCGTAAGGGTGCAGACGGCGAACGAAAGGAAAACGCTCCAGGGCTGGATATAGATCGGGAATGCCGCGAAGATATTGACGAGTACGGCGGCGCCCACGCCGACGAGGATGCCGATCACGCCGCCCGTGACGCTGATCAGGATCGATTCGATCAGGAACTGCGCCAGGATGTCGATGCCTTTTGCCCCGATACTCATACGGAGGCCGATCTCGCGTGTACGCTCCGTCACGCTGACGTACATGATGTTCATGATCCCTATGCCGCCTACGAGCAGCGAAATGCCCGCTACGGCCGCCAGCAGCAGGGTCATCATGTCGGTCGTCGAAGTGAGCATCGACGAAAGCTCCTGCTGGGAGCGGATCGTGAAGTCGTCTTCGTCGGTCGCCTTGAGCTTGTGGTTGGTCCGCAGGATTTGCGTGATCTCCTCGATGGCCTGGTCGGTATATTCTTCGCTCAATGCCGAGCAGGTGATCGATTGCAGGTGGGTGATGGCGAGGATTCGCTTCTGAACCGTGGTGTAGGGGGCCAGAATCAGGTCGTCCTGGTCCATACCCATACTGTTATAACCTTTGCTCTCGAGTACGCCGACGATACGCAGCGGAATCTTTCCGAAGCGGATCACTTTGCCCACGGGACTTTCTCCGTCCGGAAAAAGCTCGTCCACGACCGATTTGCCCACCAGACATACCTTGGCGGCGGTCTTGACGTCCTGTTCCGAGAAGATATCCCCCTCCTCGACCTTGTAGCGCCGGATGTCCAGGTATTCCGGGCTGATGCCGTAAACGGTCGTCGGCGTGTTGTTGGCGCCGAAGATGGCCTGTCCGGAGCTATTGACCGAAGGCGAAATGTAGCTGATATAGCGTGCTTGCGTCTGAATGGCTTCCAAGTCCTTGAGTTTGAGCGACTCCATATCCGCCGCGTCGAGCCGCACGCCGCCCCGCCGGTCGCCGCCGGGATGGATCATGATCATATTCGATCCCATTTCGCTGATCTGGGCCTGAATGCTCCGCTTGGACCCCTGCCCGATTGCCAGCATCGTGATTACCGATCCTACGCCGATAATGATGCCCAGCATGGTGAGAAATCCGCGCAGCTTGTTGTTGCTGAGTGCTTTGAAGGCTATTTTGAAAAGGTTCGTGAGGTTCATGGTCTGCTCGTGTTTCCGTGCTCGGGTTCGGATGGATGGTTTGTTTTAGTCGTCGGTTGCGGGCAGTTTCGCCAGGGCTTCGGCGGCGCTCAGGATCTGTTCGTTGCGGACGTCGCTTATGATGTGTCCGTCGCGCAGGGTTACGTTGCGGCTGCTGTAACGGGCGATTTCGGGGTTGTGCGTCACGAAGATAATCGTGCGTCCCTGGGCGTGGAGCTGCTGGAAGAGTACCAGTACTTCGAAGCTGGTGCGGGTGTCGAGGTTCCCCGTCGCTTCGTCCGCGAGGATGACGGCCGGATCGTTGACCAGCGCCCGCGCGATCGCCACGCGTTGCATCTGCCCGCCCGACATCTGGTTGCTCTTATGCAGCATGCGGTCGCCGAGACCGACGTTGCGGAGCGCTTGTTCGGCCCGTTCCCGTCGCTGTGCGGCCGAGTAGGTCGAGTTGTACATCAGCGGCAGCTCGACGTTCTCCAGCGCCGTAGTTTTGGGCAACAGGTTATAGTTCTGGAAGACGAAACCGATCTTGCGGTTGCGCAGCGTGGCACGGGCGTTCTTGTCCATCGAGCGCACGGCGATTCCGTCGAGGTAGTATTCGCCCGAGGTAGGCGTGTCGAGGCAACCGAGCGTGTTCAGCAGCGTCGATTTCCCCGATCCCGACGTGCCCATGATCGTCACGAACTCTCCTTCGGTGATCGTCAGCGAAATTCCGCGCAGTGCGTGCACCACCTCGTCGCCGACGACGAAATCCCGTCGTATGCGGTCCAGTCGGATGACCTCTTTCATCATCGCTCGCTATTTTTTCTTGTTGTTGCTTCCCGGAGGTCCCGGCATGAAGGGGCTGCGCTCGATGGCGGCAGCTTCCTCGCGGGGTTTGGCCGTTACCAGTCCGGTAACGATCTCCTCGCTGCCCGTGAGCCCTTCGGTGATTTCGGTCATATCGCCGCTGGCTGCTCCTGCATATACCCGGCGAGGGCGGAGCGTCGTTCCCTCTTTCACCCACAGTTCCCTGCTTCCCGGGGCCGCCTGTTGCTCCGTTTGATCGATAGTCAGCCCGAGTTCTCCCAGCAATTCCGCATTGGGAACGAAGCGCAGGGCTTTGGTCGGGACGGCTGTTGCGTCGTCTTTTTCGAGCGTGAAGATCGTCACGTTGGCCGTAAGTCCCGGTTTGAGTTTCAGGTCGGGATTCGGAGCGTCGATGACCACTTCGTAGGTGACCACGTTCGATTCGGTCGTGGCTTCGAGCCGTACCTGGAGGACCGTCCCCTCGAACGTGTCGTCCGGATAGGCATCTACGGAGAACTGTACCCGCTGGCCGTCGGCGACCTGGCCGATGTCGGCTTCGTCCACATCGGCCACGACCTGCATCTGTGTCAAGTCGTTGGCGATGGTGAAGAGCGTCGGGGTTTCGAATCCGGCAGCCACCGTCTGGCCCTCTTCGACGGCACGGCTGATGACCACGCCGTCGATCGGCGAGGTGATGGTCGCATAACCCAGGTTGCGCTTTACCTTGACCATTGCCGCCTGGCTCTGCTCGTAGGCGTTGCGGGCCGTTTCGTAGAGGTAAAAAGCCTGGTCGTACTCTGCATCGCTCACCAGTTGTTTTTCATGCAGGGTCTTGGTGCGGGCGTAGTTCTTGGTCTGGTATTCGTATTCGGTTTTGCTGCTGGCGAGTTGTGCCTGAGCCGATTCGAGTTCGGCCTGTAGGGTCACCTTGTCCATTTCGGCGATCAGTTGTCCGGCTTTCACCTGGTCGTTGTAGTCGGCATAGAGCTTGTCGATGATGCCCGATACCTGCGTGCCGACCTCGACCTGCGTAACCGGCTCGACCGTTCCGGTCGCCGTCACCGAGTTGCGGATGGTGATATGGCTTATGGGGGCGGTTTCGAGCAGGACTTTCGGCCCTTTCGAGGGGCGTGCGATCAGCCAGATGCAGACGCCTGCGGCTACTACGCCCGCCGCTATGAGCAGATTCCGTTTTTTCATATCTTCGATTATCGATTTATCCGGTGCGGCCCCGCTTGGCGGAACCCGCTTGTGCGGATTAGTAAATGTCGCTCGCAGGAAGCCCCTGATAGATGTTGAGCAGTTCGATACTCAGCAGGGTGAGATATTTGGCTTGCAGGACCTGTTGCTGTGCTGCCGAATATTCGTTTTGGGCCGTGATCAGCTCGACGGTGTTTTTCACTCCGACGCGGAACTGTTCGCTGGTCAGCTCGTAACTCTCCCGGGCGTATTTCTCCTTTTCGCGGGCCGAGAGATACTGGGCCTGGGCCGATACGGCGTCCAGGTAGGCCGATTCCACGTTCCGTAACAGCTCTTTTTGCAGCGATGTCCACTCCAGATAGCTGTCGTTGAGGGCGATTTTCGCCTTATTGACGGCCGTGCGGTTCTTACGGTTCGAGAAAATCGGGATGTTGAGCGTGAGCCCTACGTTTTCGTTGAAGCGGTTCCATATCTGGCTGCCGCTTTCGAAGTCGTTGTTCGACATATGTCCCGTTCCCACGCTGGCGGATAGGGATATGGAAGGGAAGAATCCGGCACGTGCGCTTTTTTCTTCCAGCTTCGCCGCCTCGATGCCCAACTCTCCCCTACGGATCTGAGGCATGACTTTCAGAGCCGTTTCATACACTTCGTTTTTGGGCGGCAAAGCCTTCAGCACGTTCTCTTCTTTAACCCCCGGCACGGCCGGATTCATCTCTTCCATAATATCTAATTCAAGCAGTTGCTTGAGTTGCAGTTTATAGTTGTCCAGTGTCGAGCCGGCTACGACTATCTGGTATTCGTCGCTCGAATATTGGCTTTGGAGCTGGGCGAAATCCACGCGGCTGATCGAGCCCGTGCGCAGCATCTCTTCGGCCCGGTCGCGCTGGGCCTTCGAGGCTTCGGCCGTGCTGCGGTTGATTCGCACGGCGTCGGCGGCGTAAAGGCACTGCATGTAAGCCTGTACGATGGCGATGCGGATGTCGTTCACGGATTCCTCGACCGAGAGAGCATCCATTTGATTCTGGACTTTCTGCCTCTTGACTTCCGTACGGAGCTTGCCACCTTCGAAGATCGTCATTCCCGCCGTTATGCCGTAGGTCCCCGTATAACTGTTGTTGTCCGTGACTTCGGACGAAGGGTAGTTCGTGTAACTTTGCGTGGTCGATGCCACCAGCGACGGAAAGAGGGCGGCTTTCGCCTGTTTGGTATCCTCGATGCCCGAAAGTTGGTTGTTGCGGCTTTGCCGTACCTGGATGTTGTTCTGGTAAGCGTAGTCCAGACACTCCTGCAAGGTCCATGTTTTGGACGCTTCCTGTGCGGTTGCATTCCGTAGCCCCGACAGAAGAAGGGAGCAAAGCAGTATCGGCAGGAGTCGTTTCATGGTTTTGGTTTTGACGCAAAACTAACGACGGCTTTCCGTGCGTGCAATTGAAATAGACGAAGAGGGGAATTTTATCGACGAACGGCCGGTTTCGGGAAATAACCGGAATAACGAACCCTGCGATCCGCTCGGATTTCGGGATGCAGGGTCGGATACGAAAAAGTCCGCCGACCTTTATTAGGGTACGGGGTCGTATCCGCTGCCGCCCCAGGGATGACAGCGCGAGAGTCTTTTGAGCGTAAGCCACGTTCCTTTCAGGGGACCGTACTTGCGCAGCGCTTCGAGCGCGTATTGGGAACAGGTCGGCGTGTAGCGGCACGAAGCGGGAGTGAAGGGCGATATGCAGCGTTGATAGAACTTTACCAGCACGATCAGCGGCAGCGTGCAGACCCGCCTAAAGCCTCGCCATAATTTGTTCCATGATTTTCTGTACGGCATGTTCTATGACCCGGTAGGGGGTGAGCTCTTTGGATGAATAGATCAGGGCGAGATCCAGTGCGACGGGATTTCCCTCCCGGTCGAAGATCTCTTTGTTGAGCCGGTAAGCCTCCTTCATACGACGACGCTGCAGATTGCGCTTGTTGGCCCGTTTCTGAAACTTCTTGGGAACCGAAAAGAGTACTTCGACCGAAGGAATTTCGTCCGCTTCGGCGATCCAGACGTAGCGCAGCGGATAGACGAATCCGCTCTCCCCGCTTTCGAACAGGCGGCGGATGGCCCCGAACGAACGAAGCCTTTCCTGACGGGGAAGCGAACGGTCTGTCATAGCTGAAACAGGTAACTGTATGCGGTTTTAATGCCGTTTTCGGTCGGTGTCGGCGAAATCGCGACGGAAATAGCGTCGTCCGCTTCTTGTTTGCCGGATGGAATCCTTCGGAATCGCACTTTGAACCGGTGATGGTCGCACGGAGCCGTTCCGTTATTTCTTCTCCGCCGGAGTCGTGCGCCGGGTACGGCTTTTCTTGGCTAACTTATGCTGTTGGGTTCGGATGAACTCCTCTTTGTCGGCGTCGTGCGTGACGGCGACATCTTCGATCTGTTCGCCTTTCGCCAGTTTCGTGAGGTAAATATCGACGGCTTTGGCCATCGAAGGGACCGTAGGGGTCGGAGCCATGGCTTTGACCTTGATACCGGCATCGACCGCTGCACGCAACGTGCCTTCGCCGAAGGTGGCGACTGCGGGCAGCTCCTCGGCGGGAAAGCGTTCGAGAATGGCCTTGACGTCCGATGGCGAATAGAGGGCCAGCAGATCGAATTTCTTGATGTCCAAATCGTTCAGGTCGGCGGCGACTGTGCGGGCCAGAATCACCGGAGAGAACTGTAATTTCAACTTGGCGAGCGTTTCCGGCAGTTCGGGTTTATGGGGTTCGCTCAATGCCAGCATGAATTTTTCTTCCTTGTGCTTTATTATCAGCTCGATGAAGTTGGTGAAACTGCCGTCGGCGAAAGAAATTTTGCGTTTGCGATATACGATGTATTTTTGCAGGTAGAGCGCTACGGCTTCCGTCTGGCAGATGTATTTCATGGTTTCGGGAACCGTAATCCTGGCCTCTTCGCAAATGTGGAAAAAACTATCGACTGTCGTGCGCGAAGTGAAGATGACGGCCGTATGAGCCAGTATTTCAACACGCTGGCTTCGGAATTCCTTGAGCGATACCCCTACTACGCGGATGAACGGCATATATTCGATTTCAGCCTTGTGTTTCTGGGATAATTCGTAGAAAGGAGATTTTTCGACCACGGCCGGACGGGGCTGTGAAACCAATACTCTATGGGCTTTCAAATTCAGAACGGTTTTATCGGGTTATCAAATTCTTGTCAGCGAGAGCCACACGAAGCTCACGGGAAAAATTTCGACGGCACAAAGGTACAAAAACCAATGCAAAATCGAAATTTTTTTCGAGAGAAAGAGCATGAGCGACTCTTTCAGGTAGAGCAACAGCAGTGCTCCGCCGAGGATGAGGATGCCGAAAGAGAGGATATGCCCGGTGTCGGGCGAAGTCAGCAGGAAGAGCAGGATCAACGGGCACAAAAAGACGACAGAAAGTGCTAAATAGTTGAATTTTAGCGCTACAAGCTGATCTGTGATCGGTCGGGAGAGGGTGACGTAACCTGTGATCCGGAGCAGTCCTACCTGGAAAAGCAGGAGAACGGCCAATCCGACTGTGGCGAGGAGGCCCAGTACCGGGATCCAGGCTTCGGGGACGACCTCGGGGATGGGGAACCAACGGTCCGTCAGTCTCAGGGTCAGTAGAGCCAGCATGGGAAGTCCTATTCCGATGGCCGCCCACAGGAACCGGGTGTAGGTGCTGCCCTGCGTGTCGGTCATGCGTCCCGGCTTCGACCGGTCGAGACTCAATTTCCGACAGAGGATATAAACTTCCCGCAGGTTATGGTAGATGATGACCAGATAAGCGAAAACCAGGGCCAGTACGATCCCTTGGAAAGGGGCCGATTCGTATATGGGACGGACGGATTGCGTCGGAAACGGTTCGATCGTGAGTGTCGAACCGGCTCCGAACAGCTCTTCGGCTGTGACGGGGGGTGCCGACGGCAAGGTATCGGGGGGAATCGTCGCCAGCGAATCCCGCAGCCGGAAGATGGACTCCCGAAGGGCCGCTTCGGTTGCCGGCAGGCTGTCCGGCAACTGCCCTTCCAGCGAATCCGTGCGTATTTCGGGTTGCAGGGCCATCAGTCGAAGTAGCGTTTAAGGGTAATGCGGATATCGGTGCCTTTGCCCAGTTCGGAGTAAACGACGCCGATCCGGCCCTGGTGATACTCTTCGATCACGCGGCGGGAAAGGGAGAGTCCGAGGCCCCATCCCCGGGTTTTGGTCGTGAAACCCGGTTCGAAGATTCGTTTCCAGTTGCTTTTGGGAATCCCCTTGCCGGTATCCTTGATGTCGATCATCACGTATTTTTCGTCCGAGGAGATCTCCACATCGATCCGTCCGTGCCCCTGGAGGGCGTCGAGCGAATTTTTGATCAGGTTCTCCACGACCCATTCGAACAGGGCGGCGTTGATCTGGGCCTTGACCGGAGCGATGGCCAGGCCGTTGTAGTCGATGGTGACGTTGCGGGGTGCCCGGGTCCGGAAGTACATGACCGATCCGCTTACCACTTCGTTGATGTTCTCCGGGGTGAGCGGGGTTTCCGATCCGATTTTCGAGAAGCGGTCCACGATCTTCATCAGGTGGCTCAAGTCCTTGTTCATCTCTTCGACGGCACCCTGATCGACGGGCTGCGTGCGCAGGTATTCGATCCATCCCAGCAGCGAGGAGGTGGGGGTACCCAGTTGGTGCGCCGTTTCTTTGGCCAGTCCGATCCATACGCGGTTCTGCTCGTCCTGCTTGGTCGAGCGGAAAGCGATGAAACCCAGCAGGATGAAGATCGCAATGACGGAGAGCTGGATGTAGGGGAACCAGTAGAGGGTCTTGAGCAGCCGGGACTGGCCGAAGAATATGATGTGTTTGTGGTCTTTGCCCCAGTAGTATTGGATCGTGATCGGGGTATTCTCTTCGGTGAGCTGGTTGATCTTCTTGCGCAGGCGGTCGGGATGGTTGATGATCTCTTCGGGAATGAGATGCGAGTGCAATACCTTCAGGTTCTGATTGGTGATGATGAAGGGGATGTTGTTGCGCTGACTCAGGATGTCTTGGACGAAGGGGTCGTTGCTCGAGTCGCTCATCACGCGCTCCATGGCGTGTACCCAGAGGGCCACTTCGTGCTGTTCCTTCTCCCGCAGGCGGCGGGCCATGTCGTTGGTGAACAGCAGGGACAGCGTCACCATCGTCACTCCGACGACGATGGCTACGATCCGCTTGCGGAACGAGAGTATTTTGCGCCCCAGTTTGAGCATAAGCCGGTTATTTCTTTTCGGACGTCTGCACGGTCGTGATTTCTTGGTATTCCGTCGGATTTTCCAACACCTCGGTAGCCCGGAGAACCTCGGTGTCGTCACCCAGGTTATGTTCGATCACGCCGGCCTGATAGCTGTGACGCAGAACGATGTCGTTGTTGATCGTTTCGGCGATCTCTTTCCGATAGGTATGCAGATTGGTCTGCGTGTCGTCTTTCAGGTCGCCCTCAATCGCTGTGATTTCCTGGGCCAGGTCGCTGTAAAGGTCGTTTTCGGCCGCTTCCTTCAGGACCTTGAGCACCCGGCGGGTTTCCGATTCGTAGGGGACTTCCTTGCCTTCCATAAATTTGACGAAGGCGTCGTAGTCCGCATCGGTGATCGAGAACGTGCGGTTGTCGATCGTGTCGGTGTGGTGTTCCTGCATGTATTCGTCCACGAAATCCTCGATGAATCCCATAGCCAGCAGAGTAACGGCGAAACGGCTGATGTACTGAGGCTCGGTGGCTATGTCGGGCGAAATGCCGCCGCCGTCATAGACTTTGCGGCCGCCGCGGGTCGTAAATTCCCGTACGAGCGAATCGGCTACCTTGCCGACCGTGCCGTCCTGCTTGCGCGAGGAGTAGTCGATGGCCTGGATACAGCGCCCCGAGGGAATGTAGTATTTGGCGGTCGTGAGTTTCAGCAGGGTATTGTATCCCAGCGGACGGGTCGTCTGCACGAGGCCCTTTCCGAAGCTCTTCTGTCCGATCAGTACGGCCCGGTCGAGATCCTGGAGCGAGCCGGCGACGATCTCGGCCGCCGAAGCCGAATTGCCGTTGATCAGCACGGCCAACGGCAGATCGGGCAGGATCGGATCGTTCGCGGTGCGGAAGACATTCTCCTGCGTAGCGGCCCGTCCTTTGGTGCGGACCACCTCCGTACCTTTGGGAACGAACATAGAAACGATCTT
>OHDR01000857.1_pt1 | contig 11577 bp, 10 predicted proteins | sample 1567001 | NCBI WGS metagenome assembly OHDR01 (sample SAMEA3879553, study PRJEB24766) | human gut metagenome | biome: human-associated habitat; feature: feces | place: USA | collected 1985/1987 | reverse complement strand
CTCTATTAAACAGGCTTACCTGGATATAGACAAAGCGCTTGAATTTGTACCGGAGGATGGCGTGTATGCCGTTCCATATGTGGCAAATGCAGCAGGAGTTCTGTACAACAGAGCAATGTTTGAGGAATATGGCTGGGAAATTCCGGAAACCTGGGATGAATTTATAGCCCTCTGTGAACAGATCCAGAGTGAAGGAATCCAGCCATTGTATTTTGGATTTAAAGATACATGGACTTGTCTTGCACCGTGGAATGCGATCGCCGTTGATCTTGCACCGGCAGATGTCTGCAGCCAGGTGAACAAAGGAGAGACAACATTTTCAGATGAATATAGAGAAGTAGCAGAAAAGACAAAGGCACTGCTTGCATATGGACCGAAAGATCCTTTCGCTTATGATTACAATGGAGCTTGTACAGCATTTGCAAACGGAGAATCTGCAATGTACACGATCGGAAGTTATGCAATCCCACAGATTCAGACAGTAAATCCAGATATGGATATCGATTCTTTTGTAATGCCGGCTAATAATGATGCATCAGAGAACAAGCTGAACTCTGGTGTGGATCTTCAGTTCAGTGTTATGAAAGATTGCGAGAACAAAGAGGCAGCGTATGAAGTGCTTAATTTCCTTTTGAAAGATGAAAATGTACAGAGTTATCTGGATGAACAGAAAGCGGTTCCTTGTAAGGAAGGAGATTTTGAACTTGCTTCAACACTTGATGGAGTGAAATCTTTCATAGAAGAAGGAAGAATGGCAGATTACCAGGATCATTACTATCCTTCAGAGATGTCAGTAGATGCACAGATCCAGACATTTCTTATGAAAGGGGATGTGGATGCATTCTTAACAAAGTTTGATACAGACTGGAAGAGATATAACCGTGATATCATCCGCAAAGTGGAAGATTACGAGAAAGAGCATGCGGACGAAGATTAAGGAAGGGGAATTCAAGCATGGGAAAGAAATCAATGAGTGGAAGAAAAATGACCTTTCTTCTGATAACAATTCCGATCGTGGCACTGTTTTTCTGTTTTAATACATTGCCACTGATCAAAGGTGTGATTTACAGTTTTACGAATTTCAAAGGTTATGGAAGCTTTGACTGGGTAGGACTTAGAAATTATCAGGATCTTTTTACAGACAGCAGAGTCGGAGGTTCTTATCTGTTTACATTTAAACTTGCAATTGTAGCTACGATTGTGACAAATGTAATCAGTTTGATCCTTGCACTTGGACTGAATAGTAAGATTAAATTCAAGAGTGCGTTTCGTGGTGCCTACTTTATTCCAAATGTTCTCGGAGCGTTGGTTGTAGGATACATTTTCAATTACTTTTTTACATACATTCTTCCGGCTTTCGGAGAAATGCTTGGAAGCAAGCCCCTTTCTTCCAGTATGCTGTCTAGTACAAAACTGGCATGGATCGCAGTTGTAATCGTGTGTGCATGGCAGTCGATTGCGATGAATACAATTATTTATATTTCAGGACTGCAGACAGTTCCGGAGGATGTTTACGAAGCAGGAGCGATTGACGGTGCAACAGGATGGAATAAGTTCAGACATCTGACATTCCCTCTCATTATTCCATTCTTTAGCATAAATATGGTACTCTGTGTAAAAAACTTCCTGATGGTATTTGATCAGATCATGGCGTTGACCAAAGGAGGTCCGGCACAGAGTACAGAATCCATTTCTTATCTGATTTATAACAATGGTATGAGTGGCGGTCAGTTTGGATTCCAGAGTGCAAACGCAGTGATATTCTTTATCGTTATTGTTGTAATTTCTGTATTACAGATGACAATCACAGGGAAAAAGGAGGAACAGCTGTAATGGAAAAAATGAAAATAAAAGAACGAGTAAACTGGCCTGTAACGATTTTACTTTTACTTGGTCTGATTACGGTTGCTTTTCCACTGTATATGACAATTGTAATTGCACTGAAGAAGCCTTCTGAGATGACGAATAGTATCAGCGGAATCCTTTCCTTGCCAAGTCATTTGAGCCTTGATAATTTTGCTGAGGCAATGAGAGTGACAGATTTCTGGCATTCTCTCGGAAACAGTGTATTTATTACACTTGTAACAGTTGTCCTTTCAATTCTGATTCATTCACTGTTGGGGTATGCAATCGGAAGAAATAAGAAGAGTAAATTTTACAAATTCATTTATTTCTATGTTGTCAGCGGAATGTTTGTGCCATTTGCAATTCTGATGATGCCTGTTGTAAAACAGACGGCGCAGATGGGACTGGCAAACAGAGCAGGAGTTATTATTCTGTACGTTGTATTTTATATGCCTATGAATGTATTGCTTTATTCCGGATATTTGACAAATATCCCGATTGCATTGGAAGAAGCAGCCTGTGTGGATGGTGCGAGTACATGGAAAACATATTGGAAGATTGTTTTCCCAATCATGAAACCAATGCATGCGACAGTTGCAGTTCTGACAGCACTTGGTACATGGAACGATGTTATGACACCGCTTGTGATCATGTCCGGTTCAGGAAGCGGGAATACACTTCCACTGGCACAGTTAAACTTCCAGACACAGTTTGGAACAAATTATAATCTGGCATTTGCCTCCTATCTGTTGGCATTGCTTCCGATTCTGATCTTCTATCTGATCTGTCAGAAGCATATCCTCAACGGAGTTGTTAATGGAGCAGTGAAATAATAAAAAGTAAAAGATAGCGAAGCGAGAACAGACAGTAATGCAGATCTTGCTTCGCTAAAATGGAAAACAGGAGTATTTAGATATGGGAATTATATATTGCGAGAAAGACAGAACATTTACTTTACAGACAAAAAATACAACATATCAGATGCAGGTGGATCGCTATGGATTTTTGTTACATCTATATTACGGGAAGAAAACCGATGGATGTATGGACTATCTTCTGACATATTATGACAGGGGATTTTCGGGAAATCCATATGATGCAGGAGAAGATCGTACGTATTCAATGGATACACTTCCACAGGAATTTCCTTGTTACGGGAATGGGGATTTCAGAAGTACAGCATTTGCAGTAGAAAATGCAGATGGAAGTATGAGCTGTGATCTTCGTTACAAGAGTCATACAATCCGTGATGGAAAATATAATCTGCAAGGACTTCCGGCAGTTTATGCAAGTGATGAGGAATCACAGACACTGGAAATCTTAATGGAAGATCCGGTGACAGGAGTTAAGGTGGTGCTTCTTTATGGAGTGCTTCCTGCACAGGATGTTATTACAAGAAGTGTGTGTGTGAAAAATGAAAGCAGTGGCAAAATCTATTTAAACAAAATTGAGTCAGCAAGTCTTGATTTCCTTTATGGAGATTATGAACTTCTAACATTTTATGGTAGACATGCGATGGAGCGAAATGTTCAGAGAGTTCCGGTTGTGCATGGAACACAGAAAATCGGAAGTGTCAGAGGAACCTCCAGTCATCAGTACAATCCGATGATGATCCTTGCAGAAAAAGAAACGACAGAAGACAAAGGAAATTGTTATGCAATGTCCTTTGTATACAGTGGATGTTTCCAGGGAGAAGTGTTGAAAGATCAGTTAAACCAGACAAGAATGATGCTGGGACTTCAGGAAGAAGCTTTTCGCTATCCGTTGGAAACAGGAGAAATGTTCCAGGCTCCGGAAGTGATTTTATCCTATTCCTCAGAAGGAATGAATCGTTTGTCTCAGAATCTGCATCATTGTATCAGACAACATATCTGCAGAGGCAAATATAAAGAAGAAATTCGTCCAATCTTGATCAATAGCTGGGAAGCAGCTTATTTCGATTTTACCGGAGATACGATCTATGAGCTTGCCAAAGCGGCGAAGGAAGTCAATATTGACATGCTTGTTATGGATGACGGCTGGTTCGGAAAACGAAATAAAGACGATTCTTCCCTCGGTGACTGGGTTGTCAACGAAGAGAAGATCAAAGGCGGCCTGAAAAATCTGGTTGACAAAGTCAATGAAATCGGTTTGGAAAACGTGATGATGATAATAGCGGACTGGGTGACTGGTTTGTGAATGAGAAGAAACTTGGTGGCACACTTGGAAATCTGATCAAGAAAATTAATGATCTGGGTGTGAAGTTTGGTATCTGGATCGAGCCGGAAATGGTTTCAGAAGACAGTGATCTTTATCGGAAACACCCAGACTGGGCATTGACGGTTCCGGGTAGAAATCCGGTCAGAAGCAGAAATCAGCTTGTATTGGATTTTTCAAGAAAAGAAGTTGTAGATGAAATTTATGATCAGATTTGCAAGGTGTTGGATCAGGGTAATATCGAATATGTAAAATGGGATATGAATCGAAGCCTGATGGATGTTTATTCTTCTGTAACAAGAGATCAGGGAAGAGTGTTACATGATTATGTATTGGGACTATATGATTTTCTGGAACGTCTTGTGCAGAGATATCCGAATCTGCTGATCGAAGGCTGCAGCGGTGGAGGTGGAAGATTTGATGCCGGTATGATGTATTACACTCCGCAGATCTGGTGTAGTGATAATACGGATGCAATTGACAGATTACGGATCCAGTATGGAACATCCTTTGGTTATCCTGTATCGGTAGTAGGTTCTCACGTGTCAGCAGTGCCGAATCATCAGACGGGAAGAAAGACCCCACTTCATACAAGAGGTGTTGTTGCAATGTCCGGAACTTTTGGGTATGAGCTGAATCTTATGAAACTTTCTGAAGAAGAAAAGCAGGAGATCAGAGAGCAAATCGCAGAATATAAGAGCTATGCACCGATCATTCAGAACGGATTGTACTATCGTCTCTCAGATCCGACAACAGAAGAAATCTGCGCATGGGAGTTTGTGCATACAGATGAGAAAGAACAAAGTAAAGTTCTTTTAAATATAGTTATGCAGGTGATTCATGGAAATATGACAGTAAATTATGTAAAACTTCAAGGGCTTGAAGAAACAGCTATATATCGAGAAGAAAAGAGTGGAAAAAGATACACCGGAGCTGCACTTATGTATGGCGGCATGCCGCTTCCGATAGAGCCGGGCGAATATCAGGCATATCAGTATTGTTTTGTGAAAGAGTAAAATAAATTGGTTGACGATGGAACAGAAAATGGTGAAGAATGTGAATAATACAGAAAAAATCTTTGCACAGCGTATGGAAAAACATCAGGATGAATTACGCTGGCTTTACATGGAGTTGTATGGAAATGATGCAATGTATGCAGAACTTTGTGAGCAGATGCATGATTACTACTTGAAGCGTAGCACAGAGTTGAAAAAAAGAGATATTAAGAAAGAAAAGAATCCTGACTGGTTTAAGGAAAAAGAAATGCTTGGCATGATGTTGTACATTGACAACTTTGCCGGTAATCTGAAAGGTGTAGAAAAAAAGTTAGCTTATCTGAAAGAGTGTAATGTAAATTGTCTTCATCTTATGCCTTTTCTGGATACTCCGAAAGGAAAATCAGACGGCGGATATGCCGTGGCAGATTTTCGGAAAGTAAGACCGGATCTCGGTACAATGAAAGATCTTGCCAGATTGACAGAAAAATGTCATGAAAATGGTATGAATGTATGCATGGATTTCGTGATGAATCATACTTCTGAGGAACATGAGTGGGCAAAACGTGCACGAGCAGGCGAAGGAGAATACATGAGCCGTTATTTCTTCTATGATAACGGTGATATTCCGGCGAGATACGAAGAAACTGTTCCACAGGTATTTCCTACAACTGCACCGGGAAATTTCACATGGCTTCCGGAAATCGGGCATTATGTGCTTACGACGTTTTATCCATATCAGTGGGATTTAAATTACCGTAATCCAAGAGTATTTAATGAAATGATGTATAACTTCCTTTTTCTTGCGAATCAAGGAATGGATATTATCCGTATCGATGCAGTTCCTTATATCTGGAAAGAGTTAGGAACAAGCTGCAGGAATCTGAAAGAAGTACATACGGTTGTCAGAATGATGCGCATGATCGCTGAAATCGTCTGCCCAAGTGTGATACTTCTCGGAGAAGTTGTCATGGAGCCGGAAAAGGTCGTGCCATATTTTGGCACAGTCGAAAAGCCGGAATGTCATATGCTCTATAATGTTACAACAATGGCGACAACGTGGAATAGTATTGCGACAAGAGATATCCGGCTTTTGAAGAAACAGATGGATATAGTTAGCCGTCTGCCAAAGCAATATACATTTTTGAATTACCTTCGTTGTCACGATGATATCGGGTGGGGGCTTGATTTTGATACAATGAAACAATGGGGAATGGAAGAGCCTTCTCATAAGCGTTATCTGAATGATTATTTCACCGGAAAGATAGCAGGCAGCATCAGCCGTGGAGAGTTATATAACGATGATCCTGTAACTCAAGATGCACGATTTTGTGGAACAACAGCATCCATGTGTGGAATTGAAGCAGCAGGATTTGAAGGAAATGCAGAAAAAATGCAGACGGCAATTCAAGAAGATCTCATGCTCCACGCTTACATGTTGACACAGTCGGGAATTCCGATGCTTTACAGTGGTGATGAGTTAGGACAGGTAAATGATTATAGTTATAAAGATGATGCTGAAAAAGCATCTGATTCACGTTATCTCCACAGAGGAGCATTCCTGTGGGAACTCGCGGATAAGAGAAAAGATCTTTCTACTGTACAGGGACAATTGTTCCAGATGTTGAACCGATTGGAACAGATCCGAAGACAGGAAAATGTCTTTTCCCAGGAAGCGGAAGTATATACTTATGATGTTCACAATGATAGTATTTTAGGAATCCTTAGAGAGTATAAGGGAGAACGATTTATTGCACTGTTTAATTTCAGCGAAAATGAACAGACTGCGTGGATGCAGGAGGAAGGCATTTTTAGAAATCTGGTGAATGGTGAAATTGTAGAAGTGAAAGATCCAGTTTTGAAAGGCTATGAATTTGTTTGGATGAAATATAAAGCATAAAACAAAATGTAAAATATAGATAAATAGATTGAAATACTGAAAGAAGAATTGTATAATTTTACCTATAACAACAAAGGAGGATCTTTGAAATGGATCGTTTGAAAGGTAAAGTAGCTATTATTACAGGAGGTAACTCAGGAGTTGGAGAAGCAACAGCAAAGATGTTCGCCAAAGAGGGCGCAACTGTTGTTATCACAGCGAGAAGAGAGGCTGCACTGGAGAAAGTAGCAGAAGAGATTAAGGCAGCAGGAGGAGAAGTTTTCGCTGTTTCAACAGATATCTCAAAGAAGGGAGATCCGGAGCGACTGATGGATCTCGTGATCGAGAAATATGGCAAGGTAGACATTCTTGTGAATAATGCAGGAATTCTTGAGGAAGGACTGAAACCAATCGATCGATTCTCAGACGAAGATCTTGATCGTATCATAGAGACGAACGAAAAAGGAACTATGCGTTGCATGCGTGCTGCATCACAGAAGATGCAGGCAGGAGCATCTATCGTAAATGTTGCTTCTATCGCTGGAGTGAAAGGATGTGGCGGAGCTGCTTATGTAGCATCTAAAGCAGCAATCGTAGGAGTGACAAAGCATACAGCACTTCGTTTCCAGGCAACAGGAATCCGTTGTAATGCAATCTGCCCGGGAAATATCATTACACCAATGACATCAGGAACAAATCCGGCAGCACTTGACCCGGATATGATCGGTGCAATGTCAACACACAGTAATCTTAGAACACCATCTTGTACAGCAGAAGATGTAGCAAATGTAATCCTGTTCTTTGCAAGCGATGAATCAAAGGCGATTACAGGACAGGCAATCGTAACAGATTTCGGAGCTATGCTGTAAGGAAAATAAGATAGCAACTATTTAAAAAGGATAGAAAGGTTAACAAAGCGAAACCTTTCTGTCCTTCTTTGTATATAAATTAAAAAGAATGTTGCAAAATGAAACATAAAAGCGTATACTAAAAGAAAAAAGCGGTGATTCTATGAAAACAAAATTTAACGAGTATTTGACAAAATTACGTAAATCCCGGGTCTACACTCAGGCGCAGATGGCAGAAAAACTGGGGATTTCCAGATCAACTTATACCAATTATGAGAATGGAAACCGGACACCGGACTTTGAAGTACTGGAACGAATAAGTGAGGTGTTAGCCTGTTCCTTAGATGAATTATTTGGAAGAAAACCAACTTATGTTGCAAGTTGTGACGTGGTAAAGGAAGACAGCATTTTGTACAATGTATCTGGGATACAAGAAGAAAAACCTAAGCTTGCAATAGGAGTACAGGACTTTCGTGATTTGCGTGAAAAACAAGCCTATTATGTGGACAAAACACAGTTTATTGAACAGTTTTTAGAATCCTGGTATCAGATTACATTAATTACAAGACCGAGAAGGTTCGGTAAGACACTTAATATGTCAATGTTGGCAGAATTTCTTGACTGTACAAAAGATTCCTCCGATTTATTTTGTGGAACAAAGATTACAAAATCTGTCCACTACAAGGAGCTCAATCGATATCCCGTTGTATTTTTGTCTTTCCTTAACGTGAAAGCGGGGGATGCAGAATCTTTGTGTTATGCATTGAAAGATACTGTACGTGCGGAGTATGAGCGCTTTTATCAGATACTTAATGATGGAAGACTGTCAGAATTCCAGGTAAAAGAATTCAATATGATTTATAATAGTTTATGTCAGGAAAGCATCGGAAAAGAAATAGAAAATCATGTAATTCGTTCAATTGCTGTTCTTTGTCAGGCACTGAGTACGTATTATGGAGAAAAAGTATTTTTGCTGTTAGATGAATATGATACTCCGTTTATGTCTGCAAATTCCGAAGGATATTATGATGAAGTAAGAGCCATGTTGAATCGTTTTCTGGCAACGTCCCTGAAAGGCAACGATTATCTTCAAAAGGCAATTCTGACAGGAATTCAGAGAATTGCGAAGGAAAATATATTTTCGGGTCTCAATAATTTAGTTGTCTGCACAGTGCAGGACGAAGATTATGATGACTGTTTTGGTTTTACAGAGCAAGAAGTAAAAGAGCTGCTTGCTTATTGTAAAGCAGAATTTTCAGATGAGCTGAAAAAGATGTACGATGGATATCATTTTGGCAGTACAGATGTATATAATCCATGGTCAATATCGTGTTATGCGGCAAGAAGAAGGATGGATTCTTATTGGGTTAATACAAGCGAAAACAGTATTTTACGTAATGCGCTTGAAGTACAGGGAAGGTCTTTTGAGAAAGAATATGAGGCCTTGGTCACAGAAGGTGAAGTAGAAGTGACAGTAGATTTTTCAATGGCTTATTATGAAAAAATGGACGAAGCAAATCTATGGGGACTTCTTGTAAATGCCGGAATTGTAACAATTACAAAAGAAATCGAAGAGGACTATTACCGACTTCGGGTTCCTAATCTGGAAGTGTGGAAAGTGTTCAAAGAATTAACAGCATGTCATCTGAAAATCGATGAGAGACATATGGAAAAGATGTTAAATGCTCTTAAAAGAAAGGATATGGAACGTTTTGCAGAAGAGTATCAGAGAGTTCTTTTGGAATTGCCATCTTATCATGATCTGAAAGATGAGAATAGTTACCATATGATGACGCTTGGAATGTGTGCATTTCTTAGAAAGGATTATGATATCAAAAGCAATCGGGAAACCGGAGAAGGCAGAAGTGATATCTGTCTTTATGCAAAACATGACAGATATCCAAATTTAATTTTGGAATTCAAGTATACCAAAGATGAAAAAGACGATTTAGAAAAGCTTGCAGAAAAGGCACTGGAACAGATAAAGGAAAAACAATATGACGCAGAGATGACCGGAGAAGTGTGTTATGTTGGACTGGCACATTATGGGAAAAGTTCTTGTATCAGATGGAGAAAAAACGGTTGACATCTATCAGACAAGCTTTTATACTAATCATGTGAAGAAAACACGGGGAGCTTGTGTACCAGGCTGAGAGGAAGTTGAGAACTTCGACCCATAACCTGATTTGGATAATGCCAACGTAGGAATGTATAAAGCAGTACTTTAGAGAGATACATTTGTTGGTATCTCTCTTTTTTACTAATCAGGCAAAATTGAAGATTGGAGTAAGTTGAGATTGAACGAGAGTTCATGAAGGGGTGCACCACCACGGGTACATTTCTTTCATGAACTCTTTTTTCAATTATCCGGAAAGGAGTAGTTATGATAACAGTAAATGGAAAGCAGATCCAGCTGATATCTGAAATGAGTGTTGCGGATTATCTGGAAGAGAACAATTATCAGATCAATAGGATCGCAGTTGAAATGAACGAAGAGATTCTTCCGAAATACAGCTATTCAGAGACAATGCTCAAAGACGGTGACCGTCTGGAGGTTGTGACATTTGTAGGAGGAGGCTGATATCAGATGGCATCAGAAAGAATATTAAGCAAAGAAGAAATCGAAACAGCGCTGAATGAACGCCATTCGCCGGAAAAACAGAAGCTTTTATCAGTCGGTCAGGTGACGATTGCCGGACTTGGTGGACTAGGTTCTAATGTAGCGTATTCACTTGCACGAATTGGAGTAGGACATCTGCATCTGATCGATTTTGATGTAGTGGATATTACAAATTTGAACCGGCAGCAGTATTTCATGGAGCATATCGGAATGTATAAGACCGATGCGCTAAAGTCACTGCTTTTAAAGATCAATCCATATCTGGATATTCGTACAGATTGTGTGAAGGTGACAGAAGAGAATTTGAAAGAACTGTTTGCGGATGCTCAGATTGTCTGTGAAGCATTTGATAATCCGGTAGCAAAAGCAATGCTGGTGAATGGAATTCTGGAGCATTTCCCGGAGAAGAAGCTTGTGTCTGCAACAGGTATGGCAGGCTATGAAAGCAGCAATATAATCAGTACTAAGAAAATGATGAAGAACTTTTATTTATGTGGAGATCGTGTGACAGAGCCGACTTATGGGAATGGATTAATGGCTCCACGAGTTGCAATCTGTGCAGGGCATGAAGCAAATATGATCACGCGTTTGCTTCTTGGAGAAGAGGATGTATAGAAAGACATCTAAATGAATAAAAAAGAAAGAAGGATTTAAGTTATGAATCAGAAAGATACATTTACACTAGGTGGAAAAGAATTTAGTTCACGTTTTATTCTTGGAGCAGGAAAATTTTCACTTGATCTTGTAAAAGCATGTGTAGAAAAAGCAGGAGCGCAGATTATTACACTTGCGCTTCGTCGTGCAAATGAAGGAGGACTTGCGAATATTTTGGATTATATTCCGGAAAATGTAACACTTCTTCCGAATACGTCAGGAGCAAGAAATGCAGAGGAAGCAGTCCGTATTGCAAGACTTTCCAGAGAAGTTGGTTGTGGTAACTATGTAAAAATCGAAGTTGTCAGAGATTCCAAATATCTTCTTCCTGACAACTATGAGACAATCAAGGCAACAGAAATTCTTGCAAAAGAAGGCTTTGTAGTTATGCCATATATGTATCCGGATCTGAATGCAGCAAGAATGGCAAATTCAGCAGCAAGACTTGAAATGCCTGTATTCCCGGAAGATAGATTTGTAGATGCAATCAAACAGGTTGTAAAAGCAAATGCAGCTTATGTACCGCCATACGGATCAGGA